>JAEEGH010002795.1_pt1 | contig 46567 bp, 19 predicted proteins | sample 9134181 | NCBI WGS metagenome assembly JAEEGH01 (sample SAMN16246544, study PRJNA631951) | gut metagenome | biome: gut microbiome; feature: rumen; material: DP-attached | host: Bos | place: Iran: Karaj | collected 2018-10
TCATTTTGAATCTTCGTTTAATTGGACTTTGGTTCAAAGCGTTGACGACAGGCTGCAGTCCCGTGCCAGTGGCTTTTCTTATTAATAACAGCTGATATTCTTCATCTTGTATGCCAGTAGCCAACACGCGGCGATCGGCCTGATATTCGTGGACATCGCGCAAGTCCTGGCGCAGCATCCAAGCAAAAGGAACGCACCAGAGCATACGGCAAGTGAACTCACAAAGCAGCATATCCCAGGAATGACCGAGACGGATATGGGCTAGTTCGTGGTTGATGATGCCGCGAGTGTTTACATCGCTTGGATTCAGAATTATCCAACGCATCCAACTGCTTGGTGTCTTGATATCAGAATGTACGATAACACGAACACGCTTTGGCACTCCCTCTACCTCTATACACTTACCTCGATGAATCAGCAACAGCAACGCTGCCAGCTGCCAGAAATAGCGAAACCAATAGACCAGGACACCCACAGCATATATTTCTATCAGGAGCAGAAGCGTGTTGACCCAGTTCCATCCTTTCGTTCTTAATGGCGTTTTGTCATAGGCCAGTGCCCCATTGGTAATCCTGTCTATGTTGGAGACATATTCGGTCTCGGCATCCGTAATCCAGTAGTCACCCTCTTTCTTCACGATACGTTCTTCTAAAAGTATCTGTTGTTCCAACAGCTCCCGCCCTTGCGTTACGATGTTGGCCTTTGGAGTTTTTATTTGGCATAATGGCAGCACCATACTTGCCACAAGTATAGCCAGCAGTACCACACGGTTGACACCGTGCAGTGTCTCACGCTTCATCAGCAGTCCGTAGAGTGAGTATAACAATGTGAGTACCACACCCCACCTTATTATATAAATAATGAATGCCGCCATATTCTATTTCTGCTTTGCGTTTCTCAATTCATGCAAGTAGTCCAGCAACTCCTGTTCGCTCACCTTCTCATCTTGCACCAGTGTTTCCACCAATTTCAGGTATGACTGTTTGAAGTATCGGTCAACATATATGCCGAGTTTAGATTTTCCATAGTCCTCCTGATTGATGGCTGCGCTGTAAATATAGCCACGTCCTTTGGGTTCGTGGGTCAGAAAGCCTTTGCGTTCCAAAAACTGGAACATAGTGGCAATGGTGTTGATATGCGGTACTGGCTCCTCGTAAGTAGCCTGTACATCCTTCGGAGTGCAAGGGCCAAGTTGCCAGATGCGCTCCATCACCTCTTCTTCTTTCGCGGTCAGTTTGTTCATCGCTCTCTATGTTTGATTCTACTTTTCAACGAATAATATAGTTCGACGGTGCAAATGTAGTCCTTTTCTTCTGTACTTCCAAATAACACGTCAATCTTTTAACCTATTTTTTTAGTTGAAAACAAAATGAAACGTGCCATTACACAGTAGGTACACAGTAGGAACCGACCCTACTGTGTAATTTTTAACGAAAAAAGTTGCGGAAAAGTTTGGCAGTCTCGGAAATTTTTTGTACCTTTGTAGCTGTAAAAGGATCCTTAATACAAGCGGGAAGCGGCCACCCGATGCAGCTGGTTGCACTTAGTAGTCCAATACCATAAAAAACTTTTAAGAAATGGCTACAAATGAAATTAAGATGGGAATCAACTTGCGCCAGAACAAAAACGTGAAGAATGCTGGCTACGGCAAGTATTATCCCGAAGTTGACACGCAGGAGACCCTCACACTGAAGGGCTTTGCGAAACACATGTCTGATCACGGTTCGATCTACACGCTCGACATGATTGAGGGCGTGCTGAAGAAGATCACCCAGTGTCTGCCCGAACTCATCAGTCAGGGCGTACCCATCAGGCTCGATCCTTTGGGCACCTTCCTGCCCACCTGCTCGGTGGACAAGCCCCTGAACGACATCCCCGACATGGAGGGTGCCGATCCGAACGAGGTGGTGAAGGGTGTTCACATCCGCTTCCTGCCTTACGGCGTGGAAGACGAGAACATTACCTCGCGCCGCTTCAAGCGGGAGTATTGCTCGCTGGAGTTCCGCAACATCATCGACACCCGTGAGGTGACGGTGGAAGGCAAGAAAAAGAAAGTGACCACCCTGACGCCTATCGAGACGGCCATCGCCGACTGGAAGGCTGATCATGGGCAGTCATCCTCGACTGGCTCAGACACCGGCAATAGCGGCTCTGGATCTGAGAATTCCGGAAACTCTGGTAACTATGGTAATTCCGGTAACTCCGGTAATTCCGGCAGCTCTGAGCAGAATCAGGCGACGACCTTCGCCCTGACTATCTCAACCAGCGGTAGCGGTTCAGCTTCTGTTACTCATGACGGCAACGCCGTGACCTCAGGCAGCAACCTGAGCGAGGACGACGAGGTGGAGATCAGCATCACGCCAGCAGAGGGCAAGGTGCCTACGGCTACTGTGAACGGTTCGAGCATCGAGCTGACTGAGGATGGTGGTGTTTACACCGGCAACTTCGCGATGCCCGCACAGGCTTCAACGCTGGTGATCAACACCGGTACTGCTGAGGGCGGTGACAGTGGCGACGGCATCGACAAGGACTAGCGCTTCGCGAGTGCATAGTGAATAGTCGAAAGCGTGGAAAAGGGGCTGACATCTGCGAAAGATGTCGGCCCTTTTTAGTGATATAACAAAAGAACCGTCCCTCTGTTACACAAAGTTTTTCAAAAGAGTTTGTTGATTCCACTATTTTTTTATACCTTTGTCCCCCAAAACAAATCAAAACAACGAAAAAGATGATGGCGACCAAGATTTTTCGCTACATGGTGTTCACAGCACTTCTGTTTGTATGTAGCAGCACAACCGCCCAACAGCTGGCTTTCCCGGATGCTCAAGGCTGGGGACGATTTGCCGAAGGCGGACGCAAGGGAACGGTATATCACGTAACCAACCTGAACGACTCGGGCAGCGGTTCGCTGCGCGATGCCGTCAGCCAGCCCAACCGCATCGTGGTGTTCGACGTAAGCGGTGTAATCCGCATCAACTCACGCATTGTGTTCAAGAACAACCTCTACGTGGCCGGACAGACGGCTCCCGGAGAGGGCATCACCGTGTATGGCGACGGGGTATCGTTCTCAGGCGCCGACAACACGATCGTGCGCTATATGCGATTCCGTATGGGAGCTGTCGGTACGAAAGACAAGGACTGTGCGGGCGTGGCCAATGGACAGAACATGATCTTCGACCACTGCTCGTTTGCCTGGGGACAAGACGAGAACTTCTCCATCAACTGGGACAACAAAGGCAAGGCACCCAAGGACATCACCCTCCAGAACTGCATCGTAGGACAGGGCTTGATGACCCACTCGGCAGGCGGACTGATGCAGGCGGAGAACATCACGCTCTACCGGATTCTGATGGTGGACAACTCCACCCGTAACTTCAAGGTGAAGGGCATTAACCAATATGCCAACAACATCGTCTACAACTGGAAGAATGCGGCCTACAACATGGGTGGTGACTCGGAGGGACAGTCGTATGCCAACATCGAGAGTAACCTCTTTATCAACGGCCCTGCCGTGGGCGGCGACTGTCTGACGGGCGGCAATGCCAACTTCCACTTCTACGGAGCAGATAACCTGCAGGACAGCAACCGCGACGGCCTCTATAACCCCACTGAGTTTATGGGCGACGGCGGCGGAAACCGGCAGACCAAACCCTACGACTACCCCGCGCTGGAGAAATGGGCGGCCAAGGACCTGATAGAGAAGCTGCTGCCCAATGTAGGTGCCTCCCTACCCTATCGTGACCTGGCTGACTGCTATATGATCGACGAGGTGTTGTCGTTTGGCAAGAAAGGCAATCTGATTACCAACGAGAACGAACTCCCCATCGGTGTGCCTACGTCATGGGCGTGGTTCAAAGGCGAGAAACCTGTGGACAGTGATGGCGACGGGATGCCGGACGATTGGGAGAAGGCTCACGGCACCGACCCAGCGAAAGACGACGCCATGACCATCGCCGACAACGGCTATGCGAACATCGAGAACTATATCAACGGTATCACCCGCGAGGACCGGCAGTTCTTCCTGCGGGCACCGATGAACCTTACGTTGGCGGAGGCTACAACCAACAGCCTCACCCTGCAATGGGCCGACTATACGGAGGAGGAAGAGGGATTTATCATAGAAATGCAGCAGAACGGCAACTTCGTGGAAGTCGGCCGCACATCCAACTCTCAACTCTCAACTCTCGACTCTCAACTCACCTTACAGCCAGCCACAGCCTACGTATTCCGCGTTTGTGCCTATAAAGGGCATCAGAAGTCGGACTACACGCCTGAACTCACAGTGAAGACCCGTCCGGAACAGGCCGAACTCATCGATGTAGAGACCTTCAACGGCTCAGGCGAGGGTGAATGGCTCATCAATCCACTCGACGATGAGACCATCACCCTGACGGAAGCCACACCCAAGACGGCTGTCGTGGTGTATACCGATGCCAATGTCACGATCGATGGCGAAGGCTATATCAGTGGGGCGGCCTCGATGAACAAGGCCGGCAACGGCACGCTGACCATTATGAGCGACCAGCAGTATGAGGGTGCTACCGTAGTGCATGGCGGTACCTATGCCTTCTCTTCGCTTAAGAACGGCGGTGAGCCCAGCGGCTTGGGCATGAGCCAGGAGTTTGCCCAGAACTGGGTGATGGATGGCGGCAACTATGTCTATACAGGCGGTTCGACGACCACCAACCGCAGTGCACGGCTCTATAACGACACAGAACTGACCATCGCCAAGACCGGCAGTATTGTGACCATGAATGGCAGCTTTGAGGGACAGGGCAACCTGACCATCAACGGTGAGGGACAACTATTGGTGAACACCCCGGATTTCTTCAAATTCGACGGCGACCTCGTCCTGAAGGGCAGTACGGTGAAGCTGGCGGCGAAAACCGTTTCAGACAAGGGTATCGGCACGGCCTCCAGACTCGTGATGGCGGGTGGAGAATTCATCACTGTCGGCAAGAACGAGAGTTCGGTGACGTACAATTTCCCCATCGAGGCTCAGGCCGGCACTACCTCGAAAGTGAACTTCGACCTGTGGAACACCAACAAATGTAAGGTATCGGGCACAGGAACGCTGATCTGGGATGTACACTATCTGCGCGAATATATCGAAGGCAACTGGGACGACTATACAGGACATCTGATCATCAATGGCTCGGGCAAGAACGGCCAGAGTCAGTTTGCCATCCGCAACGGCGTGGGTGTGAAGAATGCCACCATCGAACTGAAGGGCAACGCCTCTGTGAATGGTGCAAAGAATCAGTCGACCTACTATCTCGGCGGACTCTCAGGTGCGGCAGGGACTTCGTTGTGTGGCTTCAATGTCAAACAGAAAGGTGAAGGCACCTGGGTGGTAGGAACAGCCAATACCAACGAGACCTTCAAGGGCGTGATCAACAATCTGGACCAGGCGGGCACACATCCCGGTACCACGAGTATCGAAAAACAAGGCTCGGGCGACTGGCGTCTGACAGGAAAGAACGACTACAGCGGTACGACGGTGATCACAGCAGGACGACTCATTGTGAACGGTCAGCATACCGGCAAGGGAGCGGTTACAGTGCGTAAGGGAGCCACGCTCGCAGGTATTGGCTCGCTGGCCGGTGTAGTGACGGTCAATATCGGCGGTATACTGCAAGTGGGTGACACCTTGGTATCAGACCACGGTCTGACCTTCAACGGCGGCCTGAAGCTTAACAACGGTGCGATACTGAAGATGAATGAAGCAATGACGGACCACAGCTACCAGGCCGGCGACGAGATCCGGGCCTTCAGCGGCAGTGTCAGCGGTACTTTCAGCGAGATACAGCCAGCCACCCCTGGCGAAGGACTCGTCTGGGACACCTCGGAACTCTACACCAAAGGTTTGCTCAAGGTGGCCGCAGCCAGCAACATCAGCAGTATCCTGACAGAAAAGAAAGACAGCCCCGTCTATGATCTGGGTGGCCACCGCCACCCAACAACCCGCAAAGGGATATTCATCCAGGAGCATCAAAAAATGGTGAGGAAATAGACTATGCAAAAAAGTGGTCAGAAAAACTTGGTTCTTTCAGAAATAATGAGTACCTTTGCACGCGAAACAAGCTAAGAATAGAACTTATCAATTACATAAACAACAAAAAGTCAATTTATGAAGAAATTTTTTACTTTAACACTGCTTGCGGTGCTTGTGTCATTAGGAGCTAATGCACAGGGACTACGCAAAACATGGGACTTCCGCAACGGTTTCAGTCAGAAAACCGTGAATGCCCTAAAGGCCGATCAGGAAGAGTTCGGAAATGACAAGTATTGGCGTAATTATGAGAGTGACGCTAGTAAGGCAGATGAACAACACTTCTGGAACGCCAGCAAAGATGTGAAAAATGCCGATGGATACGCCTGTACCCATAATGGTGGCGTAGAAAAAGTCATTGAGGAACTGGAAGGTTTGAAAATCAATCCCTCAAATGCCAAGAAATTCGTCATTACCTATGATGGTGCCCAGGCTCCTAATGAATTTGAGTCGGAAGGCGGCCCCGCCATCGGTGAGATGATTCCTCACGGTAGGAGTTACATCTGGTTTAATGGTAAGAATGAAACCATGAGTTTCTCTGCAGAGGTTAACCAGACTATTAAGATTGCCATTGAGTCACATGCCGTGAACAAAAGCAAACTTGGTGAAGCCCGTGGTATCTCGCTGACCGCCAGCAACGGTACGCTGACTCCGAAATTCGAAGGCAATCCTGTGCCTACCTATTACACGGAATACGAATGGGATCTGACAGGTGACGCTGGTGCCGTGGCCGACCTGACCATCAAGACCACCAACGGCTGTCACATCTATTATATTATTGTAGGCGAAGGTGACGATCCCAATGCCAACAAGACAAAGGTAGCCTATCTGACAGAAGGCAACGACGGTACAGCAGAGGAAGCCTATCAAGCACTCGTAGCCAATGACCAGCTGAATGTCACTGTCACTGACCTTACAGCAAAGATAGCTCGCGGTCATGAGTTCTGGAGCAAGTTTGACGCTATCGTTGTTGGCCCATCTGTCAATAACGGTGGAGAAGTTCAAGATCTCATCGCCTTCTACCCCATTCTGAACCTCAACGCCAAGTTGTATGATGTCTGGGGCTATGGTACGGCTACTACTGTGGCAGACCCCATTGCGACAATCAACAACCTGAAGAGCATTCTCTTTACGGGCTTCGAGGCAGGTACTGACTATATGACGGAAGACGAAGTCAACTTCTTCCAGCTTGCTGATGCCAGCTATTCAGGTGTCAAACTGGGCGAGTTCTTTGCCGGCGACGAAATACTGGCAGCAGACGTGACGAATGCAGAAATAGCAGCCGTCCATACACACAACCTGTATCACAATGCCTATATCTTCATGCCTGCCGAGGCTGCTGCCAAGTCAGCTAAATTGCTGGCCAACGCCATCGATGCACTGAAGTCATCGAAGAGCGAGATCACTAATACCTCTGCTCCGAAGATTACCCTCGAATATAAGAATCTGAACACGAATATCTCAATGGCTATGGCTTCTTCCAACTTACCCAAGCCACATATCTACTATACGCTCGACGGTTCTGAGCCCACAGTAAGCAGCCCAGAATATACCGAGACACTCAATGTGACTGCTCCCTGCACAGTGAAGGCTGTAGCCATCGCCGAGGGTTATCTGCTCAGCGAGGTGGCTACCAAGGAGGTTGAAATCTTCACACAGCCTGCTGCACCAGTAATCGCTCAGAATAATGAGAGCGGAGCAACTACCGTAACGCTCACATGCGAAACAGAGGGCGTGGACATCTGGTACAACTATCAGGAAAGCAACGACACTACTCTTTCGATGAAGTATACAGAGCCCTTTGTACTCAAAGCTCCTGCTACTGTGACGGCATTCTCCGTTGCTGCCGGACAGGTATTCTCTGAACTGGCTGCCCAGCGTGTAGTGGTGAAGGACGCTGTAGTGCGCCGCGACATAATCGGCCATTTCGATGCCAATACCGATGAATGGGGTGTAAATGCAAGCGGCGGTACTGGAAGCACCGTCTACCACTTCTCTTGGGGCAAGAATGCAGCCTCCATCTATGACACCACACAGGATCCTATCGCAACCAACGTTGATCCTGAGACAGGTGACGAGACACCAGTCTATCCCGAGAAGCCTTATGAGTTCTGGGTTCCCTCTGAGGAGAGTGAGTGGGAGTTGAAGTCAAAGGGCCAAGTGCTGATCTACCAGACCCTGTCAGCAGGCTTGGACGTTGGTAACGATGCTGGTTATAATCCTGAGACCTCTGGTGACATCATCGACTACGCTCCCATTACCAAACAGGATATTCAGTTTGGCGGCAAGGTGAGCGGCGAACCTTTAACTGCAGCCATCCAGAGCCGCAAGAAGTTCCAAGGACCGTTCAATCTCGTAACCTACGTGGGTACTGCATCTGGCAACGAGGCAAGAATGGTTCTTCAGGTATCACCTGACAGCGTGACATGGTCGAACGTGGGCGATGCGATGGTTACTTCTGCTGTGAAGCGCCTGTGGAAAGGCTATGAGCGCAACTATGAAGGCACTGACGAAGTGTATGTGCGCATCATTCAGGAAAGCGGCAGTACCGGTGCCCAGATTTACGACATCTACGTACTGAATACTGGAGAGACCTCTACAGCCTTGAAGGCTCAGTTCGATGAGGAATATGCCACTGCCGGCATCGAGGCTATCGCCAACAAGACAGCCAAGATGACCAAGGGTATCTATAATCTGAACGGTATCCGTCAGAACAATCTGAAGCGCGGTCTGAATATCATCGTGAAGAATGACGGTAGCGTGGAAAAGGTACTGGTGAAGTAATTCACAGGTATATCACACATAAAATCGGTACATCGCTTGGTGGTGTACCGATTTTTTTGTACCTTTGCACCCAAACTATCTACTATTATATTTCGTATGAGCAAATTAAGACTATACAAAATGGTTATGATGGTATTGGCTATTCACTCTGCCAATGCCCAAGTTACACCCGTGAGCCAGATGGAGAAACTGGACAGAGGACTGGTGGCCGTACCCACATCAAGCACCTCGAACTTCATCAGTTGGCGACTGCTAGGCACTGACGACAAGTCAGCCACCACCTTCGACCTCATGCGCGACGGCCAAGTGATTGCCAGCGACCTGAAAGTGACGAACTATCAGGACCAGCAAGGTTCGGCTACCGCCAAATACCAAGTGGTGACAAAGGTGAACGGCCTGGCCGCAGAAGCCCCTTCTGCCGAAATAACGCCCTGGGGCAAGAAGTATCTCACACTAAGACTAAATCGTCCATCTGATGGCACTAACAAAGCTGGTATGGATTATTCGTATACACCTAACGACATGTCAGTAGGTGATGTTGACGGAGATGGACAATATGAGCTTTTTGTCAAGTGGGACCCCTCTAATTCACAAGACAATGGTCATTCGACTGCAGGAGAATACACTGGTAATGTATTCATAGACTGCTACCAACTGGATGGTACCTTGTTATGGCGAATCGATCTGGGACAAAATATCCGAGCCGGTGCACATTATACGCAGTTCATGGTCTATGACTTCGACAAAGACGGCAAGGCAGAACTGATGTGCAAGACAGCCACAGGTTCGAAGGATGCCCTGGGTAACTATGTGAATCAGGCCGCTACAGACGCCACCATCAAGGGCCACGGAAACAACAAAGACTATCGTAACAGCTCTGGCCTTGTGCTAAGCGGGCCGGAATACCTGACGGTGTTCGACGGACTCACTGGCAAGGCTATCCACACCACCTGGTATCTTCCTGGCCGGGCTGGAACTGGCACCAAGACGCCATCGGGCAGCAATGCCACAGAGGGTGGAAATGAATTGGGAAAAGTCAGCGAATACCCAGCAAAGTCATTTTGGGAAGACGACTATGGCAACCGCTCGGAGCGTTTCCTGGCTGCTGTGGCTTATGTCAACGGTGCCGATGAGCCAGCATGCGGCATATTCTGTCGCGGCTATTATTCCAAAGCCTACGTCTGGGCTGTCAGTTTCGATGGTACACGACTGCATACCGAATGGCTGCATTGTTCACCTAACACCACACAATGGCTGGTGTATAATCAGACTGGCACCACATCTGTCAAAGTCAATGTAGATGGTGAGATCTTGGTTCGCAATGGTTTGAAGACGGCTCCTAATCCCACGAGTGGGACAGGCAGCAAAACGCTATTCAGCAATGGCAACCACAACATGTCTGTTGCCGATGTAGACGGTGATGGCAAGGACGAGATTATCTGGGGTTCTGCCGCACTTGACAACGACGGCACCCTACTCTACGCCACAGGCTTCGGTCACGGTGACGCCATTCACGTGGGTAAGATGATCCCTGATCAAAGCGGTTATCAGGTATTTGAGGTGCATGAATCTGGTCAATATGGATGGGATTTGCATGATGCAGCCACTGGTAAGATACTATATAGCGACACTGGCGGAAAAGATAATGGCAGAGGCATGGCTGCTGATCTGACTGGTAAAGACGGATGGGAATTCTGGTCAATTAACGACCGCACACCACGTTCGGCTGCAAACGGCACGGCTACCAACATTAAGAACTGCTCCGTTAATTTCCGCATCTATTGGGACGGCTCTGTACAAGATCAGTTGTTTGATGGCAATGCTCCTAGTGGTTCTGCAGCAGCCAATCCGTTCATCCAGAAATGGAACGGCAGCAGTTTCAGCAATCTCGTAGACAATTTCAACACAGCAGCCTATAACTACGGTCAGACCTGCAACACCACCAAAGCCACGCCCTGTCTGCAGGCCGACATCCTCGGTGACTGGCGTGAAGAGCTCATCCTGTGGAACTTGAATAATCCTGCCGAAGTGAACATCTACACGACATCCATTCAGACCCAAAATGCTGTGCCCACACTGATGCACGACCACGTCTATCGTATGGGTGTTGCCTGGCAGAACACGGCCTATAACCAGCCACCACACCTGGGTTATTACTTGCCTGATTATATCAACGGCAAACTGACGGGCATTATCACGATGTCTGATGTAAGAAGTAAGATGTCAGAAGTATGGTATACGCTTGGTGGACAGAAACTCAACGGCAAGCCTGCCCAGAATGGCATCTATATCCATCAAGGACAAAAAGTCGTCATTAATGACAAGCAGTAAGACTGTCATTGCCACAAAGAAAAGGTGCGGGATATGAATCTCGCACCTTTTCTTTTGGTATCATGCAGGTCTTACTTAAACGGTAAGTACCAGTTGCTCTCATTCGTCAGATCTTTCACAGGGTTCTTAAAGGCCAGTTTCTTTGCCAACCACTGACCACCGAAGTTAGCCCCGTAAGGACTGCTGACATTCTTATGGCGTGCCAGACGGCAGAGGTCATAGAAACGGCTACCCTCAAAAGCCAACTCCAATGCATACTCATCGCAGAGCAGATCCTCGACAGCATTGATGATATCCTGATCGGTTGAGCCGATATTCACATTGTAAGTTTCTGCTATCTCCTGCATCTTCTGGAGCACAACGGGCTCAAACTGGTAAGGAGAGAGTCCCGGCATATACACAGTGCCGGACACATCGCGAGAAAGACCTGTACCGTGATTATGCACACCATAGAAGGCAGACGACTGATTACCGAACTTGGAGATATTGGCTTCCGACAAAAGCGGATAAACGGTCTTCAGCAAATCCACTGTTTCCGGCCGCATATAAAGGGCATAAGGCAGATACTCATGGATACCATCCTTCAGAATAGCAAAAGCTGCATCATAAAGACCCAGACGGTTGAAAGCTTCAGCCAAATGCAGTAAAACAGTGGTATTACGATAAAGACGGATACAAGGCTCGTTACTGTATTTCATCATCCAGCTTTTAATAGAATCGCCTTCTATCTCCTCATGCAGGATGCTGTTATAACGGGTATCACCCAATTTGGCTGCATTCACCACCGTCTCGGAGGAGGTGCTGGCTGTAGAAATATAATAATAATCCTGCGACTCACTCAGGGTCAGATAATCCTTACTGGGAATCAACTGCACCTCATCGATATAATCAGGCTCATTCGAATAATAATCATAGCCGAAAGCCTCAGGCAACTCTGTAATGACACCACGACGACTATTGGTATTCATCGGAATATAACTGATCAGATCGAGGTTGCTGGAGAAAATCTGCGACCAATAAGCAGTCGTACGCAGGCTGCCGTTGCGCTGGGGGTCCCAGTCACCAGGCAGGTCATCAGCCGTACCGAAACGACTGCGCGATGTATAGGTCTCCATATAGTCTGTATAGGGGTCAGAAGATACCTGTGTAAGATAGGTCACATAATGCTGAGCCGCCTTGCCGAACTGCTCGGTTTCCAGATACATATCGCCTAACACCACATCAACAGGGAGGAAAATGTTGGAGGTGTAGAAAGCACTACTAGTCGGTGTAGAACCGCCATAGCTGGGCAAAGTGTATCCCAGATACTCACCCTTGGTGTTATAGCCGACATACTGCTCCAGGTCGGGTGCCAAAGCAGCTACGATACCGGACAGGTCCAACTCCGGGAAGTTGCTATTGTCAATCTGTGAGATCTGCGTCAAGGGCTCTGTATAGAAAGGCACCTTGCCATAAACACGGGCCAGCTGCATATAGGTCCATGCACGGATAGCCTTCACAGCCACATACTCAGGCATCGCCACATAAGTGGCACCCGTACGTAATGTGGAGTCACGATGAGCAATGTAATAATTACAATTGTTGATGACACGGTAGTAGACGTACGCAGAGTCATACTTATTGGTAGTCGTAGCCGAGAAATCTGCTAACTGACGGAGATTCTTGTCCGTATAAGGTGTGGTCTGGACCAAGTCACCACGCATCTCACCCTGGAAAACATACTGGTCGGCCATCTGCTGCATAGCCTGAAGAATACCCAAGGCATAGTAGACAGAGTCGGTCTTGGCATTCATATCCGGATCAAACACTTGACGCGAGCTATCTGTCTCCAGCATGTCACTACAAGAAGTGAAGAGGTAAGAGGTGAGAGGTAAGAGGTAAGAGAATACTCCTGCCATAAAGACCTTTACCCAATTCTTATTATTTATCTTGGTAATCATATCTTTTTACTTTTTTACCTTTTTACTTTTTTACCTTTTCATTAGAGGTTGATTTTAACACCTGCTGTAAACACACGTCCCTGTGCCAGATTGCCACAGTCGATACCCTGATAATAGACACTGTTGCTAATGCTAAACTCAGGATCACTACCCTTGTACTTGGTAAGCGTGAGCAGATTCTGAGCCTCAGCCCATACGGTCAGGCCCTGCAGCCAGGTCCATGCGCCAGGCAAGGGAATACGATAGCTCAAGTTAACCGTTTTCAGACGCAGATAAGAACCGTCCTCTATCCAACGATCGCTGAAACGATTGTTGCCCAGAGGATCGCCATAGTTGGCACGTGGCAATTCTGCCTGCTGTCCCTCATAACGCCAACGGTTTGCAGAAGAGACTTGCTGGTTAAAGAAGTTTGAACCAGAGTTAAGCACAGAACGCTGGTAGTTGTATACATCATTACCCAAAGAGTAATTAAGTCCCAGCGACAGAGTAAGATGCTTCCAGTTGACGGAAGCGAAGATGTTACCATAGAGATCAGGATTGGGATCGCCAATGATGGTCTTGTCCTGTGCATCTATCTTTCCATCGTTGTTAAGGTCGATGAAATGCACATCGCCAGCCATGAAGTTGGTCTTATTTCCTGCATTATCCTCGATATACAGATAGCCGTCCCTACCAGCTGCCTTAGCCTCTGCATCGGAAGCGAAGATACCTGCTGTCTGATAGCCATAGAACATGGCGACGGGATTGCCGACACTGGTCAGGATGTTGTTATCACCATAGACGGAAGAGGTGAAATCACCATCAGGCAACTTTGTCACCTCGTTCTTGTAATGCCCCATGGTCACGCCCAGTTCTACACACCAGTCCTTGGCCACGATGGGCTTGCCGTTGACAGACACCTCGAAGCCCATATTCTTCAGCGAACCGCCATTGCTCCAATAGTTGTTAATACCACCTATCGGGTTGGAGAAGGCTTTCAGCATCAGCAGATTATCGGTCTTGTGGAGGAAGAAGTCGGCACCGATACCTAACCGGTTATTGAACAGATAGCCCTGAAGGCCTATGTTCATCTTCTTGGTAGACTCCCACTGGATCTTATCATTTCCAATGTTCGTCAGCTGAAGACCCATGGCATTGTTGATGAACTTCACAGCAGAGAAGCTGGTTCTGGCAGCATAGTTGGAGATATTGTCATTACCGCTGACATCAAAGCCGGCATTCAGGCGCAGATAATCGATTGCCCCACCCTTCGGGAACCAGCTCTCGTTGGTCAGCACCCAACCTAACTGAATACTTGGGAAAATGGCCCATTTCACGCCGAAGAGACCTAAGCCATCGGCATTCTCACCAAAACGACTATTGGCCTCGGCCATCAGCGAGAAGGTGGCGAAATAACGGTTCATGTAATTATAATCAACATTACCATACCACTGGATATTCTTCCAGATATCATTGACACCGTCAACACCAGGAATACCTGAGGCACTCAGAACCGGGTTCTTATCGTCGGTGGTACCCGTGTATTCAGTAGAAAGATCGCTGTTGTCGTAAGAGAAATAGTTATAACGACCACCTACGAAAGCAGCTACAGTATGCTTTCCTAACTGTTTCTGCCAGTCAACTTGAAGGCGCCCCATGAAATTCTGCTCCTTGGCAAACATCGAGGCCACCAACGAGGTTACAGTACCCAAGCCTTCCACCTCAAAAGGCGGAACACCACTATAAGGACGATGGTAACGCTGTGCATTGCGGTTCAACAGATAACTCAGGTCTACTGTCATCTTCCAGTCGGTAGCAAACTGCCAGACAGGCATGACATGAACGTTGAAATAGGTATTCTCCGCCTTGTTCTTGTTATCACCTGTGCTATTATCAAAAATCGACACAGGATTGGCCAATGACAGGTTCTTGAGCGCATTGCGAGGCGACTCACTGCTAGCAAGGATGTTGTCGTAGCCACTCAACAAGCTAGTAAACTGACCGGCAATGGCGTTGTATTGGTAAGGCGTAACCAAAGGTGACTTTACCAATGCCAAAGCAGTTGGTGCCGTGATTGTGCTTCTCTGGAAATCGGTCTGGAAGCCATCATCATAAACAGTATTATTCGTCCTGGAGATGGCAATATCGAACTTTGTTGACAGATTCCAGAGAATCTTGATATCCGTATTAAAACGCACATTCATACGATCGAAGCCACTTTCCTTCATCGTGTTCTTAGCGTCTACATAACCTACAGAAAGGTTATACATTCCCACATCATCACCACCTTGAACGTTGATGCTATAGTTCTGCGTCATAGCATTGCGATAAACATAATCAGTCCAGTCAGTATTATTATGATAGGTATGATAATAATAGCCGGTGGGATCATCGTTGAGGAAATAGAAGTTCTTGTATTCATTGATGTTCGGAATGGTTCCCAGCAACTCTGAAGCATAGGTACGATATTGGTCCCCGTTCATCATCGTAGGCAGCTGAGGAATCAGTTGGACACCCGCCGAGATATTGGCGTCGATGCGGGTAGCCATCGACTTACCGCGCTTGGTCTCAATCAGCACCACGCCGTTGGCACCACGGGCACCATAGAGGGCAGTGGCATTCTTCAGCACCGTCACCTTCTCAATATCATCAGGTGCGATATTGGCCAAGAGATTATTGAACTGGCCATCGTGCAAAGAGGCTCTGTTGCGCTGCATGTCCATCTCGATACCATCAACGACAATAAGAGGCTGGGCATCACTCGTGATGCTGTTAAGACCACGGACAAACATCGAGGCACCGCCATCGACGGCAGCTGAACGCATCATACTGCGCATATCGCCACCAAGCTTATTGGCAATTTCGTTATCGACGGTCACACCGAAATGATTGATATCCACTGTCTTACGGGCCGTATAGGTGGTTCCCTCACCATACATCGGGAGGAACTTGTCGCTCAGCATCTTGATGGTTATGTCCTGAGCATGAGCCGAAATAGCCACCTGCTGTGACAGATATTCAGGCGAGTGAACATAGAGTGCTGTTGCAAAAGAAGGCACATCAAAGGCAAAAGCTCCATTCTCGTCGGTCATGGCTGAATAACGGTCATAGCCCAGAGCATGAAGTTGGACGCCAGCGATAGGGTTGCCTGTTGACAAATCTGTTACGACACCCTTTACCTGCACGGTAGGATAGTTCACCTGCTTCACGTCGGAACGCTTGGGCATGGCGATAGCGGTACCATCGCCCTCCTCTTCATCATCCGTCTGTGCAAAGGTACTGGTGGAGAGTCCTATGGCAAGTGCGCAGAAGGCGAATCTGAGAACGCCCGTCTGCATAAAGTTGAATATTGTATATTTCATATCCATTACTTGTTAGATTCTTCAAATTCCGCGAGTTCTTTCGGTCTTAAAATGATTCCGGCAATGCGTAAGTCACGGCTATAAGCCTCACGCAGGGAAGCATTAAACACAGAGTACGGTGTCGTAATCTTAATATTCGGGCAATATTCGTCACCCAGTCCATAGTAGCATACAGGGAAAGTAAATTCACCAATATACAAGGTGTCAACCTTGGACGTGTCATTCGAGAACGAACGGATGGTGTTCTTATTGGTAGCATTATCCTTCATGTTGAAACGCTCCATGAATGCCGCCATCTGGTCAGGATCTTCATTGAGGAAGGTATAATCTTTGAGTTTGCCATCCACATCACAATAGTTCAATGTAAAGATGACGCGATTAGGCAGGGTAACAGCATTGGCCTTGTCTGGATCTACAGACTCAGGAACGAACACGCAATAGATATCATAAGTGGTACTCAAAACATCACGCAGATAAAGCGTCATCTCAGGCTTGACAAACTGACCGCCTCCAGTGGGTTCTACCCAGGCATAGCGGATGGAGTTCTCACCCTCTTCAAGCGTCACCTTCTCAGGATCGGGATTACGTACCTCCACGCGGCTGAAGCTACCATTGGAAATCATGGCACGGTTATCGGCAGAAGCAGCAGACACAATGCACTCAGGTGCATAGGTCTCCCATGAATACATGCCATAAGCATTGATAATACGTGCATACCCGTTACTCATAGGCACCTTCTCGATGGTCGGACTAAGAATAGCCTGAGGATTCGACAGCTTGTTACGAACGGAGGTTCTCAGCGTGTCACTTCCGATACTCGTAGGCGTTCCCTCTATCCAACGGTTATACACATCATTGTTACTATAAACCAGATTTCGTGTCAGTGTCCAATTGGTCAGAGAGTCATTCCAGAAAGCAGCATCGATATTAATCGTTGCAGGTGTTTTATTGATGCTCGTAGAACCACCACTAGTGACAAACAACTGAGCTGACGTTTGGGGAATATAGTTGTAAAAGCTCTTAACCTTTTCGTATTGAGTCTCCCAAGTCTCGTTTGTCGGCATCAAGAAGGTATAGGTACTGTCCTCATCATAGAGTTTGGCATTCAGTCGGTTCCACAGAAGGTTCTCAGTAATCATCACCGAGTCGACGTATGTCTGCATGCCATTTACAATCGGACCAGGAACAGAAGCCTTCTCATCCAGATAGGTTGTCTCATATCTCTTGAAATAATTACGTAGCGAGTCGATGCCCTGCTCCTTCGACAAGTCAGCGTCCATGATATACTCATAGAGATTAGGATAATAGGCAGCCACACCATTGATGGTGTGCAGGATACCATTGCTACTGGGCAGGTTAGCCTGAGAAATCTGCACATTGTCGAAGGTATAAGCCGATGAACCGACAAAGTCATAGGCTTTCTCGTTGAGCATCATGACACGCTCGTTGAGTGCACCTGTGGCATTATGGCCGTAATCAGCAATATGGTTCTTAACGAACTGACGCAACAATGCCCCATTACCCATCGCCTGATACTTAGCTGCATCGAAAGTACCATTCATCGGTGCCCATACCGTATAATAATGGGTCGTATTCAACTCATCGTCGAAACCAGCCTTTTGCAACAGCGAAGCAAAATCACTCAATTGGGAATTCTGCTGAATGTTCTCCCACAGGGTCTGATTCGCTGATGGTGTGACATCAGCAACCGCCTTGTTGTAATCATCATAATCGGAACAAGAGGTGGCTGCAAACAAGCCCGCTGCCATCAACATCATTCCTATATATTTATTCTTCTTCATACAATCTTCAATTTTCAATTATCAATTTTCAATTGTTTAGTACCAGTCTTCAGTATACTGCTGATTATCGAGAACACTCGTGGGAACGAGCTCCACGAAATCAAGACCGACAGGATTCGTACTCTTGTCTGAGTTCAGTGTCTTGATGCGTAACCAGTTTTCTCCACCTTGGTTCAATTGGACACGTCCGAGGACATACCGAACCGTCATACTGGAGCCCCACTCAAAGCGACCGTTGTTGGTTGTGGTCCAACCAGTAGACTCAGCATGGCCACAATAGCTATACGGACCACGCATGTAACCACGGTTGTGCATGGCAATGTCAGTAGCCACACCCAGATCATCCTCCTCATTAGCATTCGTCAGACCTACGCGTGGATCCTCCACAGGAACGGTAGCATCGAAAGGAAGACCGATAGGCATCATCGAGGCAACATTAGAAGAATTACCGATATAATACTGCATGAAAGAGCCATAGCTCATCGGTGCATAAACGACACGGATCTCATAGACGCCAGAGGGAACAGACGGCAGTTTGAAGGCCAGGTCATACTTACCCCAGAACTGCATCTGGTCAGACTGATAACAACGCCAGGCACCATGAACACAATAAGCAAAACAGATGCTATTATCATAAAGCACCACATTTTTGAAGAACTTGGCAGGAATGCCGCGACGAGAACCGTCATAGCCACTGGGAATCTGACCGTCACTCGTAGAAATATAACGGAAACGGTTATTGATAAGCTCGGGGAAAAGCGAGGTGCAGTTCACACGCATACGCTCATTCAGCACACCCTTCGGCACCATCTCATTGTAAACCAGCATGCCATCGATGGAGTGGATATAACCGTTAAAAGCCTGAAGCGAACCGCCTCGACTGATGGTAACACCCTTCTGGACAACCTGATGCATCGCATCTGAACCCTGAGAAGCGAGTTGGTCAGTCAGCGTATTGAAGGTGCGGTAGCGATTGATAAATAAGGTCTTACCTGTACCGACATTAGAAGGCTCCCATATCTTCATCAGCGTATGGGGCAGCATCGTCTCATAATAATCATAGGGATCGGCATCCGGTGCATAGTTCCAGTAAGAGCTGGACCCCTTCTCGAAGACCAGCTGGTTTGTCGACATCGATGCTTCAAGGATATGATAGGCCACGAACATATTCAAGGCATTGAAGCGATTGGTATAATCATCGCCCGTGCTAACCTGAATCTTATTCTCACTCATATAGTTATACCAATTAGGAGCCTGACCATACCACTCGTTGGCTTTGGCAATCAGATCGCTGATGCTGTTGATGCCATTCTTACGCATCACCTCATCGCTCTCGGCAAACACCGTATAACCGACCTTACACTCATCATAGCCTGTAGAGCCTACGCCCGCAGCAGGATACAGATTACCACTATAGTTCTCACGGGCTAACTGACGGAACTCGAAACGACCACGGGTATAGGTCATCAAAGAGTCATCCAGGCCCGTCAGTTTCAGGGCTTCACCAAAGATGGAATATGTGTCCTTATTACGGTCGAAGATATCACCAATAAACAGGGTAAAACGAGGTATCACATGGTCGATGACATGCACCAGTCCATTGATGGTCTCATTATCAGAACTCAGGATGGTGGCCTTTCCTCCAAGCAAGGTCTTTCCCTTGTCGGGGCCGTCCTCAATCGTGTTGAACGAGAACTCATAACCCAGCATGGTATTCACTTCACCATTTCCGGTCATGGAGACAACATCGCGATAAGTCGTCGTAATGTGATACTTGACAATGTTCAGGCAAAGACTGTCTGTCAGTCCTTCCAACGAATTCTCCGTCATACCGTTATGAGGGATAACAGCCTGCGTATCATTATAGAGACTGTCGCAATAGAATGCCACACCATCATTAGTAGGTGCAAAACAAGTATACGACCCGTATGCAGCCATCATCTTGTCATACCCCACACGGGTAAGGATATAATTGAATGAAGTCAGCAAGCTGTCTTGTGCAATGAACGACTCAATGGTCTCACCTGTAAAAGTATAGAGGTCCGACTCATCTGGCTCTGGGTTACAGGCCGTCACGGTCAACATCAAGCCACCCACTGCCGTGAGGAGCAAATGTCTCATCGTTTTCATAAAACTATTGTTCATATCGTTATCCTCCTTCTTTTAATAGTTCTTATTAAAATCCTCAGCCGAACTGTAAGCCGGGTTCTGACGCAATACAGGACAGATACTCAGATCCGACAGAGGAATTGGCAGATAGAGTTTCGGCTCTGTGTTCATCTTAGCTGCTACAGCATTACCTTTGGAAGCCATCTTACGTTTCATCAGATCAAGCATCGGCTGGTAAGTCGTTACGAAAGCCGATCCTTCGTCATTGAGGGCAGCCAACGTCTTGGAGTAGTTCACACCCTCTGCATGACGATAATGATAACGCAACAGATCGTACCACCGCTTGCCCTCGAAGGCCAGTTCACGCAGACGCTCTGCCAGAATCAGGTCCTCCATCTTCTCAACGGTGTTGTAGGTATTCCACTTGATCTTCTCTACATCACTCTCACGAGAGCGGGTGTTCACCTTTTCAACCAACTCAAAAGCTGCCTGCAGATGTGCTTCGTCATCATCGCCACTGGCCAATGCCATCAGCGCCTCTGCCTTCATCAGCATGATATCGGTAAGACGATAAATGATGTAGTTGCGGGAGAGCGTTGAAGTATAAGTGGTGTTCTTCTTCTCAGCAGCTGCACTCGGAGAGTTCGGATTATAATCTGAGCCTGACGACACATACTTACGGATTTCCAGACCGGTCAGGTCACCTACGGTCACCGGCGAATTATAAGTATTCATCAGTCCGCGCCAGTCGTTGGTATAGTTTCCTGTCTTATACACATCCTTACCATACTGGAAAATGTCCGAGGCATAGAGATAAGGCACCGTATTGTCACGCCCGTTATAGTGATTGAAATACTGTGCAATCGCCACGTTGGTGTTGTTCGTACCATCGAACTGCAATTCAAAGATGCTCTCTTCAGCGTTACCATCGACATAAAGCTTATTGAATACGCTACGGCCGTCTAACAAAGGATATTCAGGAATTTCTGTCTCTCCAAAGCCAAGCACATGCATACTCTTCTTGGATGCAATCACCTTATCGCAGTACTCAATGGCCTGTTCATAGTCTGCAGGGTTGTGCATCACACTACCACGCCAGAGATAAATGTCAGCCAACAAGGCATCAATACCATCACGGGTAAAGTAACCCACGCGCTTCCAGTTATTATAGGCACTGGCAGAGATGGCATTCTTCTCGGCTGTTTCCAGATCCTTGATACAGACAGCCAATACGGAGTCGGGAGCAGACTGTGGAATGTTACGCTCCTGACTGCTGTTCTTGAATGCTTCACTTGAATAGGGTACATCACGGAAATTACGCACCAGATAGAAATAGCACAGCGCACGGAGTGCCAGCATCTGTGAACAATCCGACAGATAATCACCCTCGGTATACGACGGATCTTCCCCCATCACACTGGCGGCACGGTCAAGAACCAGATTGCAGTTGTTGATGACTGAATAGAACGAATTCCATGTGGCGAACGTATTATCGGGCTGGGTATTAGCCAGATTGATCTCCGTCAGATCTTCCTGAATGTTTCCTGTGATACTGGCCACAGGAATAAACTCATCAGAACGCAGGCCGCCCCACACGATGAGCCTGGCGACGACGTCAGAGCTGAGCATAGAACGGTAGGCACCGTTGACCATCAGTTTCACATCCTCCTTAGACTTCCAGAAATCTTCCTCTACGGTCTTATCGTTAGGCAGGATGACGGTATCGACACACGATACAGACATTAGCCCCACTAACAGCATGAATATATATTTTTTCATAATTATCTTATTGATTAGAATCCCACATTGAGAGAAAAAGTGAACTGCTTCGAACGTGGAGTCTGTGCTGCATCAGCAGCGACACCATAACCTTGCGGAGAGATTTCCGGGTCGACGCCACTATACTTAGTCCATACATAGAGATTGTTGAGCGACAGATAGGCCTGCAACTGATTGAAGCCCCACTTCTTGATGACCTTCGGATCGAAATTGTAGGCTAACTGTAAGTTCTGGAAACGTACAAACCCACCATCCTCGACATAACGGTCTGAGGGTTGGAAGTTATAGGATGCATTATACATAGCACGTGGAATCGGTGTCTCATCACCATCCTTACGCCAACGGTAGTTTACAGTTGCACACTGGTTGTACGTATCATACATCTTCTCCAAATTCTGGCGGGCAAGATTGACGACCTTGTTACCAAAACGATACATGAAACGGGTTTTCAGACTCCAACGACCATAATGGAAGGTGAAGTTGAAACCACCATTGACCTTCGGGAGAGAGTTACCCAGATAAACGATATCAAGTTCATTGATCTGACCATCATTCTGAATATCCTCATAGATGGCATCACCACCCTGGAAGGTATAGGTCTGTGAACTGGAACCATTGCTACTCTGATAGTTCAGAACCACACGCTTTGGATGCCCCTGCTCCATCAGTACAGTACCCTCTTCAGTCAGCACTACAGGAAAGGTCTTACCCTCTGCCAGCATCGCATTGATTGCTGCAGCATAGGCGGCCTCGTCCCAGTTGTTTTCCTTCTGCAGGTTCTCAAGATAATCGTAGCCATACTGGTAGACACCCTTGTAGCGATAACCGTAGATAGAACCCAGTGAGTTATTCAACTGAATACGGAGCGGCCAGTTTCCACGTTGGGAGATAGCCCAGGGATCACCAGTCTTACCATTTGTATAGTTGGTATAATAGGTATTCATGGCATCAAGCACACTCTCGTCCATTTTCTTCAACAGGTTGCTGTTCTGAGCCACATTGAAGTTGAAGTCAACAGAAAAGTCCTTACCAATCTTAATGAACTTGTTGGCTGAGAAGTTAAGCTCCCAACCGTCGTTGTTCATCTGACCCACGTTCATATACGACAACTTGCTATAACCCGACATAGAAGGAATAGCCACATTCGGCATCAGCAGGTCTTTTGTCTCCTTATGATAATAGTCGAAGTCAATCTCGATCTTATCGCTAAGGAAGCCCAGATTGAAACCGAAGTTATACGACGTGGTCTTCTCCCAACGAAGGTCATCGAGTTTCAGACCGTCGAGCAATGCTGTCGGTTCCATGCTGGAGCTTTGTCCATAGAACCCGGCTGAAGTATTATATGTATTATAGAAAAGGTAGTTGGAACTGGGTGCCTTACCGTTGACGCCCCATGAAGCACGCAAACCAAACATCGACAGCCAATTACCTTTCAGTTTCTCCATAAATTTCTCGTCGCTGACATTGTAGCGAAGAGATACACCTGGGAAGAGTGCCCATTTATTCTTAGGACCGAACTTGGAGTCACCATCAGCACGCAGTGAGAAACCCAAGCTGTAGCGGCCATCCTTATAGGAAAGGTGTCCATTATAAAGCAGATTCTCAGTTACAGAGCGTGAACTACCACTGCTCATACCACCATTCTGACGCAGCCATGCATCGATAGACGGATCGGAAATCCCAGTAGGAATACCACTCTCGGCAATATACTGATTGTTGTATTTCTGAGTACTCATCTCATAGCGGGCCAACATCGTAGCCGACCAGTCCTCATTCTTGAAATAAGGCGTAAACACCAGTTCAACACGTCCACCCACTTTCATACGGTTGGTTTCGGTCTTTGTGGCCAGGTTATAGCCATTGTTCGACCACAGGAGGCTACCTAACGAAGCAGGCAGATAGGTAGGACTGCTACTGGCATAGATATCAAAATCGACACGTCCATTCAATGTCAGGCGACTCTTATTTGCCTCCGTACCCAACAATTCGTACTTGATGGTAAAATCCGGTGTCAGACGGTAGGTCTGCTCCTTGGAACTGGCCAGATGAGCAATGGCAACGGGATTCCCCAGATTATGAATAGGCTCCAGAGCCTGAGAGGAATAAACATCGGTTGCCCCTCCCCCACTCACAGGATTCGGGCGATTCATGATATAGTATTCGTCGGTGTCGTTGCCATTGGCATCCTGACGATAGATCGACATATTCGGAGCCATTTGCTGGGCAATACCCAACAGATTAGAATAGTTCTTGTCGTTACCCGTATAGGTCAGTGCAAAATTGGTAGAGAAACGGATGCGGTCAGACACATTGTAATCAAGTACCAAACGCGTCGTAAACTGCTGGAATTTCTGCTTGATAATAGAACCGGTCTGATGCTTGTAACCGGCACTGACACGGAAGGTAGCCTTCTCACCACCACCTGTCAACTGAACAGTAAAGTCGTGCATCAGGCCAAACTGTTTCACAGCATCCACCCAATCGGTGTTGTTGTTCCAGTTTTCATATTCCGACCAAGCTGTGTTATAGTTCAACTCCTGAATGTCAGTGGTCGCATTAGCTTTCTGACCAGGATTATAGAACTCCTCCTTCATCAGCATGGTATACTCATCACCATTGAGCAGCTTATAGCCATCAGGCTGCCAAGTGCCCGTCAATTTGTAAGAGAGACTCACACGGGGTTTACCTCTCACACCATGCTTCGTCGTGATCAACAGCACACCATTGGAACCGCGTGAGCCCCAGACAGCCGTAGCTGCGGCATCTTTCAGTACAGTGATACTCGCAATATCCTCGACATTGACCGACAACAAAGAGGCATACTGTTCCTCATTGGCATTCGCAAAATCGAAGTTCTCATCAGGATTGTCAAAGATCTTATCATCCACGACAATCAGCGGGTTGGCATCACCCGAAATTGTGGTGACACCACGAAGACGCATCGAAGTACCTGCACCCAGGTTACCTGAGTTGGACACAATATCCAGACCTGCGATTTCACCCTGCAGAGCCTCATCGGCAGAGGTAAAGGCCATACCTTGGACACTCTCCATATTGAAGACCTGCTGAGATGTGGAAATCTCCTTTTTCGAGATCATCAGCCCACCGCTGCTGGAACGTTTTGACTTGACAACCACTTCTTTCAGCTGAGTGTTCTCCGGTTCCAGTTTAATCTTGAAGACTGTCTGGTTACCGATATTCACAACCTTCGTTTTATCACCTACATATGAGAACACCAACTTATTCTTGGTGCTCTTCACCTGCATAGAGAAATTACCGTTGAAATCGGTCTGTACAGCAGACACGATACGGTTATTCGCATCACGTTCCACAACGTTACCCATCATAATCGGGCCATCGTTGTCGGATAGCGTACCTGATATACGTACTCCCTGAGCCATCAGCGCCTGACCGACAATGGCAAACAAAGCCGTAAACAATATCTTCTTGATAGTCATATCTTTCATTCTTTAATGTTATTTGGCATAAAGCGGTTCAGAAAGTTCATGTATCACACAGAAAGAAGAGGTGTAGATGCTGGAGGCATTCGCACGGGTCTTGTCAAACCAGTAGTCACGTGCCATCAGATTACACTTCACTGAAGGGTTATTAGCATCAATGCGATGCACGGTGCCTCTGCCGTCCTTAACCACCAGAACGCCATTGCCACTTTCATCCATCACTTCCAGTTCAAGTGCAAGACCCTTGCTGTCAGTGCTCAGACTATTATATCGCTTACCACTCATCACATTGTCTGCATAGACCGATGAGCTTTGGAAATGGTAACGGGCAAAATCCTTTAATTGAATAATCATTTCCTTTGCCTTGGCCTTGGCAGCATCAGCAGCATCACCCTCTTCTGCAGCATATTGTTCATAAAGCTTCTGCACCTCAATCCAACGGGGCAGGCCATCATTGTAAGCCTGTTCCATAGCGGAATTGTTAGGGGCATAGAGGGTATAGTTGTATGTATTAAACATCTTCACATTCTCATCCAGGCAACTGTTAGTGGCCACTTCGTCTTTCGATATACGGCGGTCACCGGTAAAGATGACAAAAGCATCCTGCTCAGAGATACCGAATGAATTACGATCACCGCTGATACCTGCCCATGTGAGCAGCTCTGTAGCAGAGAAACCTGAGCAAAGCTCATAGAATTCAGAGAAACAATCGTAGTTACGAAGCGTACGACTCACACTATTACGGGGTGACTCTATCACATGGTCGATTCGGAAGGCCACACCATTCTTCTCAGGATATACATCGGTGATGACTGAAGGTATCACACCGTTGTCGATCTGCTGCCCACTCATCACCTTGCTACCGGCAGCATTACCCGTCACCTTAATCTCACCACCATGCTTTGTCTTGTAATAGTTATTGCTACCGAACACTTCACCGGTTTCCAATACTACAGTATGATAGTTAAGAATGTCGACCATCAATGACGACCACTGAGATACTGGGACATAAGCACCATTGTTCAGCACATTGCCAATAGTATTTGTAGCAGGATCATAGCTGTAGGCAATGCAACGCATCGTTCCGGAAGTGGCACTAGTCTGCTCATAACTGAATTTCAGGGCACGAGGCTCCGCATGACCAAGATAAATGGGGTCAACATAGTATTTTTCAAAGGCCACATCATCAGGAATAAAGAAAGCATAGTTAGCCTTCATCGCCATCAGATAATAGTGGAACGAGACGCCCAGCTGGTCATCATCCTTCACTGCCCAGTTCATCACTTTCATATCAGGATAAACCGATGAGGGGGCCATCACACTCTGATACTCGTCAGGAGCAATGAGTTCGTTCATCTTATAGATAACACCATTGTTGGCGAAGGCAATGTCATACTTCCCGTCACTCTTCTTATTGAGTTTCGAAAGGGTTACACCCATATACTCGTTGGCATCATTAGGGATAGTAGAGAACTTACTGGGTACAGTTGCCGTAAACTGCTTCTTCATCAAGTTATTAGCAAAAGCGGTCAGAATCTCCGGCTTCTGCTTGTATAGAGAATCGAGGTTCTCCACCAAATGCGCCTCGGTATTGTTCTCCTTCGTATATTTACCATAAAGGTCTATCAGATAGGCACCGTCACCGCCCTTGGTAAAGAACTCCACCATGGCCTGGTTCGTCGGAGCAAAGATTGCTGCCACGTCGCCTGTGTTCAACTCTACTCCACCCGATGACTTCAACGGACTATACTGGTTCCATCCTGGATCAAACTTCAGGAGTTTATCTACAATATTACCATTCGGGTCAAGGGCCTGACGATGGTTCTCATCGCTGTTCAAGTATCGTACCTCATAAATCTTACCAATAGTAGAACGACCGTTTTCTGAAGCCCAGGCATTGTAAGCATCCGTTACATCCTTATTCTCATAAGGGGCACTGAAATAATCAAGGATACGGCTGAAATAACTGGTTTCAGCATCACTCCTCATCAACTGAGCCATATTGCCCGGCGGTACAATCACATCTTGCATCTGATGAATATAACCATTTTGGCAAGTTACATCACTCTTAATAACCTGATCATCAAAGATATAGGCCATACCCTCCTGATACTCAGAACCCGTAAGAATGGCGAAATCGTTGTCAACGTTCACATCGCCAGTCACCTTGATACCGTTGTTCAACATGTGCTCACGAGTGAAATGTACCATCATAGGACGGGTGGCATCGCTCACAATATACATCTGATCATCCGAACGGAACGGATCCCAATGCACATTGTTCTGAGGCATCTCCGATGGACGGATGTGCTGAATGGTGTCGATGACATTCTGGCTGGTCTGATGCTTCATGGCCATACCTTTCGACACGGCATCGTCGCCAGCACTGGCATTCGACAGCATGCTCACCAACAGGGCATTGCTGAGCATCGAATTCTTCAGCAATAAGTTTTTCTGGGCAAATGTCAGCTGTTCATAGCTTGTGACACCCCAGTCATTGGAAGCAAAGAACCGGCTGAAAGCCTCGTCATTGGCAGGAAATACGGTCATCGAGCCCGTACGGTTCAAGGTCTCGGTGTAACCGAGATCATCAATAAGCCGTAAGTAAGTCGAGAACGTACCTGACAAGTTCGAGGGGTTCTTCAGTTCCTGATAGATGCTCTCACCAAGCCATGAAGGCTTGCTGTCGGCATCCACCGCCTCGTTCTTTTCAACACAGGCGGTCATCATTCCCGCTAAAGCGAGAGTGATACAGAAAATGACTTTTTTCATAAATAGCTATTTGTTGTTTGATTTGTTTTTATTGACGTCATACGAAGTTAGTATACTTTCAGTGTGCAAAAATACAAAAATAATGTGAAACGTCCAAAAAATAGCTTATCAAATCTTGATTTCTGTCATTTTTTGCAGTTTTTGTAGCAAAAGACAAAGGATAACAAAGAACCGCCCTCCCAACTCAGAAGAGTGGAAGGGCGGATTTATAATCAGGAAATAATTCCTTTACACTATAATTACTCTGCAGCAGGCTCTGGCTCCGGCTCCGGCTGATTGATGATAGTCAACAGGTCGAGAGACATCGTGTTAGCATGACCGTCGTTGATAACTGCCAACGAAGCACCCTCGGGAATTTCCACATTGTCGATTGTCATCCAGTTACAAGCAGCATTACCCCAAGTAGGACCGTTGATATTCAGCTTCGTGAGTTCGCCATTGAGTACATAACCTAATGTAATCCAACCATCAGCAGAAGAATCGTTACGGCTATAGACTGCTACCTGATACTTTCCACCAGGCAGAGGTTTGGTGTACATATAGCTATCAGCAGCGAGCTTAGCGCAATAGCCACTTGAGAAGCGTGTGAAGAGACCGCCATTGAACGAAGCCCAATTTGTATTGGTCACAGTACCCACCAAGGTCATCAGCGTCTCATCCTCGAACTCAGCAATATATACATAATCATCAGTAGCGGTGTAATATACGTCCACCTGGCAAACGCCCTGGCTGTTCTTATCCTCATTACCGGTGAAGGTATAGTAACGACCTATACCACTCTTGGCATTATCGGTAACAGGAGTGACATACCACTTACCATCCTTCTCATTCTTATAAGAAGCATAGTAGCCTACCTGAACCGTCTGGCCTTCGAACTGCTCGCCATCAATGAACTTGATACGCTCGGTGGTGCCGTCCTCATACTGATAGCGCAGGTTCAGACGATACTTATACTTAGCCACTTCCTCAATCTTATAAACAACCGTTATCTCATTACCTTCTGCATTAACCGTAGCGTTCTCAGAATTATCAGACTGATAAATATACTTCAAAGAACCATCGGCATTGGTAAAGTTAGCCTTTTCAGAATCCAGCAGGGTAATGGCAGAACCCACCTTAGCGCGACGGGTAATACTGGGCTTAGCTACACCATCAACCAGAAGTTCATTACCTTCTGTATCTACATAATTAATAGTATAATCAGCATACTTGATACTAGCATCAGAATAGTACTTCATAATATAGAGGTTATCCAGATAGTAAGTACCTGAATTACCGGCACAGATATCAATCTGAGTACAAGTCTGGGCATTCTCGCTAAGGAACTCTGTTTCGCCAGAGAAGATGCTATTGCCCTCCATCTGAACATCATAGGTATATTGACGGTTTTCTACATCAACAAACAGCTCAACATGCATCCATTTGCCCCACAGATCCTCTGCCTTGATTTCTTCTTGACTAGCAGCGGCCACCTTGTCATTGATCCAGAAGTAGTTCTCGTTTGCACCACCGTAAGCCTTACCACGGGTAGCACCGATATTGAAGATGGCACCATTGCTGGTATAGCCATACTGGCCCTCATTTACACCAAATGTAGGATTGTGAACCGTTGCATCACCAATCGTAATAGCACTTGGAGCAAGAATAGCAGCAGGAATCATGAAATCGAAAGAAATCTTCACGCCCTTCGCATTCTCTGTATAATCAGAGAAATTGTAGAAAGCCATACCTCTGCTACTAGAGTTAGAACGGGTAAACTTAGCCACATTAGAAGCACTTGTTGCTTCGGCTTCTGCAGTAACTGTCATACGGGCAGGATCCACAATCTGGAACATCGATACATCACCGTCCTCAAAGTCGAAAAGATCCATAACCTTCGAAGACTTTTTCTGATTGATCTCGTTGTCTTCGGTTGAGCACGATGTCATTGTCATACCGCATGTCAGGATGGCGGCAAACATCCATAGTAAACTCTTTTTCATTGTTTGTTTTTAATTAATTAATATTACGAAAGTTTTAATGATCTATTCATAATTGTCACGAAATTGGTGCAAAGATAGATATTTTTTTCTTAATTACCAAATTTTAAGCCATTTTTTTGCCCATCTGCAAAAAAGCGTGCCGCTTAAAAAAGCGCCACGCCTTTTGGTATAGAGTCTAATAATTATTTCACAAGAATCTTCTTGCCATTGACAATATAAAGACCCGGCTTGAGGCTCTTGAAGTCATTGCCGACCTTCACACCTGTGATAGAATAGACACCCTGAGGTACATTCTTCTCAACAACGGCAGACTGGATGGCATCAGGAGTCGAAGCTGAAGGATCCATCTTGATGACATCAATCATCTCGGTGAGTCCCCAGTATGCGTTCTGCAGTTCTTTGGCCGTCTTAGCTTCCTGTCCAGCCTTGATGAAGCGATTCAACTTATAAGTCAACCATTTCTTGTTTGCATCTTCTTTATACTGCGTAACAAGTGCTTGTGCTTCCGTAATCAGAGTAGCCACATCAGCCTTGGTATCGTTAATATACTTTGCTTCGTCACTACCAACATAGAAAATCTTATTGTCGCCGAATCCAAAGGCATTCACACCTGCAGATGCATTATTGTCTGAAGATTCAAGACCGAACTCAAGTTCCTCTGGATCAGTGCTGGTCTTCTTATAGAATACAGAATACATCCAAGGTGTATAGCCGCTAATGGTGATATATGCCTTATTATCGCCAGGTGCAACACACTTGGAAACTGTAACTGAGTCTGGCGCACCATCCTTACCGAAGAACACACGGACATTAGGCGTATAGACAGTATCAACAAGTGTTGCCAACTCATCATCAGTATCCGGATCATAAATGAATTCTGTGATAGTCTTACCGACAGCGATGAACTGAGCCACATTGTCATCGAGTGCATAAGCCTTTACGCGATACTCATAAAGACCTGGCATCGTCAGGGTAATCTTCTGAGAAGCTTTACCCGTAGGAGCCACAGTTGTACCACGCCATGCATTCAGGTTGATACCACTCTCATAAGCATTATTGTTTACTCGAATCTGCCATTGTTTAATTTCATTGCCTGCATAAAGTGTCCAACCATTCACCTCATAGGTCGAACCCTCTGCATAGTTAGTATCAGAGGTCCAAGCCTCGAAGCCACCGTTCTGGATAACGATCGGAGCGGGATTAGCACGCGTTGATGACGGCATCTCGTAAGCAACCTTGGTTTCCTTGATATTCTCAATAGCAGCCTTAAATTCATCTGTCTGATTGGTAGCAGAAAGCCCATCAATCAGAGCCTGTCCAGCCTTGATAGCATTTTGAAGAGCAGTACGCAGGTCGGCAGGCGAAGTAGCGTTTGCAGGATTGTCGAGCGAAGCCTGAGCATCTGTAATCCACTTCTTCAGCTCATCTTGGATGGCATTGGAATTGACTACCCAATTCTTGGCACGACCCATCTGGTTCACCTGATCCAAAACACTATTATACAACGCTTTCAGTTCATCTACACCTTCATCCGACTGAGCGACATCACAGCTTCCATCAGCCTTGACGATAGCCAATGACTGATCCAGAATAGCCTGAGCATTGGCAAGGGCACGAGCCAGAGAATCCTGCTCCCACTTATAGTCTGCCAAATCAGTAGGATAAGTATCAATACGATTCTTCAACTCTGTCTGCTGAGTAATGACATCACGGATGTTTTTCTCCCAACGGAGGGTAGTCACAGAAGTACCCACCATGCGGAACTGCGGATTACGGACACTGTAACGACCACCCTTATTGTCGGTATAAGTGGGGAATGTGAATCCTGCACGAACGGTATCGCCCTCTGCAATATCAGCTATCAGGTAATAGCGCTTCCAGTAGTCGCCATTCAAGGTATCGTTTTCTAAAGTTACGGAGGTATTACCAACCCATACGGTAGGTCCTACTACTGGACGAGAGTTGTCTGTACCATAAGGCTGCGAGCCATTGGCAGAAGCAACTGCCTGAGCCTCGATAGAGAAGAAATACTTTCCAGGTTTCAGGTCAGTACGCTCCACCTTAACGCCTAAGCCCTCAAGATTATAGCTAGTCTGGATTCCTGCAGAGGCTACATAACCATCACCTGCCGGACGCTCCAGATTACCATCATTAGCAGAAAATCCCCATCGAACGCCGACCGTCTTCCAACTACCCACAATCGTAGCATTGTTCAGGCTATTCCAATTGACAGAAGATCTTGTCGTCCAGTCACCCGATTCCGTGTCGCCGGCATTGTCATCCAGGAACTGTGTGATAGCAATCTCCACTTCCTCCATCGTAGCGGCCATACCTTCTATAGATTCAGCCGTCTCAGGATTATCGATGAATGACTTCAGGATTTCCTTCACCCCTAAAAGCACATCCTTACCCTCTGACAGGCTTTCCTCAGCCAGCAATTTGTCAATATACTCAGTCGCACGAACGAGGTTACGGGTGTCGTAGACCTCTTCAACCGGATATATCTCGAAATTAGTCATCATGACGCCAGCTTCAACAGCCAAAGCATCAAATACGAGGTACTCTTCTTCCTCAATAGTCACACTTTCAACCACCTGTTTCCATTCCTGGTCATATGCCTGAGCCGTAGAAACAGCAGTACCTCCATCAGGATTACTGTCAGCATTAGGACAACCTTTAGGAGCACCGATGGCTACCGTTCCGTCATAGTTCTTAATGAAGGTAATATAGTTGTCACGAGGAGCAAAGAAAGCAGTATTCGAACTGTTTTTCGAAGGTACAGCCGTATTGCCAATACCATTACCCTTAATCCAATAAGAAATAGCGTAGGTACCAGGAGTCAATTTCCAAGAGTTGGTCAGCCAGATGGCGGGATCGCCATCAGCACGTTCTTTACTCGAAGCCTTGACACTCTCAATGACATTCTCGCCATTAGGTCCGACACCTGTCGTGATCTTCCAGTTCTCAGCAGAGAATGGTTCACCATCTTCATTCGTCCATCCTTGGGTACCATCGCCCACATTAAATGAACCGTTGACGACCTGGTTTTCACCAGTCACTTTGAATTTTGCGCCTGTGGAGTACAGATAATCCCCCGGATTGTAAGCATAAGCGCTCACTGCACAGACCACGGCCAGCAATTGCAAAAGTAGTCTTTTCTTCATAATCAGTTGATTTTAGTAATTAATATATAAATTTCATTTATCTGCAAATAAACAGTAGTGGGTGCAAAATTACATCTTTTTATCCGAAACGCCAAACTTTTCGCCATAATTTTATCTGACGATAACTGTCTCAGAGTCAAAGTTTCTGCCACCCTGCATTTTCACGATATAGGCACCCGGACGCACACCAAGATGCTTTATTTCACGTCGGATATCACCACGACGGCATTCTATTGAGCCGACATGAATGCCTCCTACAGTATACACTTCACAAATCACCAAAGCATCTGCCGAGAGCGTACCAATACCCAGTGTCGGATCGTCGGTAACGCTAATCACACCGGTCTTTCCTGCCATTGCCGTTGTATTCCAATAAAGGCCGGCCGGCAATGTCGGTAAGTCATACTTTGGCGTACCAGAGAAGGAACTGGAGGCATTCCACAGGGTGAATGAGTCGTCCTTCTGTGGGGTATAGCCGTCCATCAGCGTGACCTTGACAGTACCGTTAACGGTCAGATTCTTAGCGTCCAACACCGAACAAAGGGTGGTACTTTTGATTGCCATATCCAGCACAGAACCTTGTTTGAAATTCATCGAAGCACTGGCCTTGATGGTTCCAGGACCAGAATAATCAGGATCGTCATAATCATTGATATAGGGTTTCACTATTGCACCGTTTTCAGCAGTCAGCGAAGCAACCAACCCTGTCCCGGAAACGCTTCCGTTTTCTTTAACTGTCAGGGCATTAGAGCCAATCAGGGTCTTTGACATGGATGAATTGAACTGTAATTCTCCGCCCTCGATGGCCAATGTCGATGAGAACTTACCGGCAGGAAGGATCATCCTGCCCGATCCCCGTTTCACAATGGGTGAGGAAGAAGAGAAGGTGACATTGATATTTTGGTCATTGACGCCAAGAATGTATTTTCCCTTTCCTGTCAAAGTACCGGTTCCGATGACATTACCTATCTGCACATCGTATGACTTACCCTTCTTCGAATCTGGGTCTTCATTGCTGACAGACACCCCATTGTTCAGACGCATCGTGGCTTTACCCATACCCTTCGAGTTGGTGATATTAAAGGTGGCATCATAACTGCCTCGTTTCTGAAGGCCAGGTACGATTGTTCCTTCAAACTGACTCCAATCACCATTGAAATAGCCACGAACACCACCCGCTATGACCGTAAAGGTACCACTACCCGTAAGTTTTCCAGTATAAGTGCAGCGAGGATCACAGAGCAGCGTGCCCGAACGACCTTCAGGAACCACAAAATTCGTGGGATTGGTGGCATAGGCATTCTGGTTGTTAGGATCATTCAACGTACCACCCCTGAACTCCACGGTTTCGGGCAGAGCGACGTTAGTGGCCGCATTCAACTGGGCATCAACAGCACCGCCACTGATCACAAGTCGGTCAAAATCGATACTCGTACCCAGCACCAACGTACCTGTGCCCGTCTTGTTGACCATACGGCCCTCACCACGCAGACTGCCATTCTGAGTAAAGGTCACCCCAGAGGGCACCTGGATAGTAGCATCACCCTCCTCAACAATGATACGCTGACTGCTGGTTATTGTCGCATTGACTGCCAAAACAGCATTATTCCCAATCGTGATACTCTTCTTGACATCTCCCAACGCACCATATTCGGTGCCCACATTATTGGCCAGCGAACTGACTGTGAGCGTACCACCCTTGATAACTGTATTACCCATGTGATTCACGTTCTTGACGGTCAGACTGCCTGCCCCTTGTTTGGTCAGGGTTGGTTCCCCTCTGAGGCTGTCGCCAGACAGCGTAAATGATTTGGTTTCATTATCAAACAGAATACGCTCAGGAGCCACACTGCCCGATACAGTGATGGTGGTCTGCTGTGCCTGGTCGCTAAATACCACGCTGCTACCCGGTACGAAAACAGAACCCGTGCCGTCAACATCAGCGAAATTTGCTGTGGCATCCGTATTCCATTTGCCATCGACAGAGCCTGTCCAGGTCAGTTCCTTGGCATCATAGTTGACGATGCTGAGGTACAGTTTACCGTCTTCATGACTCAAAGTAGCTTTCTTACCGCTCAGTCCCTCGACAACTATATCACTGATATTTCCTGTCAACGAACCCACCTCACCCAACAGATACTTACCTGCTAAGGAGTTACCCTGAATACGGAAAACAGGAGCATCATAGGCAGGTCCCCCACCCTTTGGCCATTCCTTCTTTTCAACGACAAGTGTGGTGACATTGATTTTGTCGTTCTCACCATCTTTCATGTCAAAGACAACACGGGAACCGAAGCCTAACGAGAGTTCTCCGACCGTGAGCGTCCCCACCTTACCATCGCCACCAGGCAGAATCGTCGCATTATAATCGGCCTGAATACCTTTCGGGAAAGTGCCGCTGGAAATCAGGGTCGTATGACGATTGAGCCAGACACGGCTGTTCTGCATCATACCATCGAACTTAAGTGTACCTGCCCAGACATCCGTCGGACCACTATAGGTTTCCGTCACATTGGGTAGTACCAGTGTACCGTCGCCCTGCTTCACCAGACGCATCTCACCTGCGAAAGCACCGCCTGTCAACGTGTGGGTATAATAGTCATACTTGATGTCGGGATTAGTGGTTGAGGTACTGTTTGTACCCTGCACCCATGAAGGTGCATTGTCTATATATAAATATGGTGCAGCACCGTCGATGACGTTGACCGTCATATCGCCAGTCTCGCAGGTAATGACCTGCTCATCCTTATTGGAGATAGTGCCACCATTGGTGATTTCCGTCCTTCCTGTCATTGTCAGAGCAGGTGGAGCCATCGTGATATTCTCCAATTCACCGAGGAAATAGCTCACATGAGGCGGCTGGTTATAGCCGCACATCTGCCACACCATCGCATTGCGATACTGATGGTCATGCCAAAGGGTATAGTTACGCCACGGTGTTTCTATCGTGGTCGTATAGATACGGATAGTATTATTGGCAGTACGCATGATGACCTCCTCACGCCAATCGCCGAAGATATCGCCCTGATAACAGGGGGTACCCTTTGTATCGTTATTGGTCATTGATCCCGTCAGCGTAGCTATCAGGCCTTTGCCGTATTTATAGATACCACCAGCCGTATTCTTGCCGTTGGTATAATTGAACGACTCATCGCAGAGGTCACCATCCCAGTAGATACGCATATTATCAGTACAACCAGACTTCGACAGCCCACTGATATGCTGATTGGTGACGCAACTGATGGGATTATCATGTGCCGAGAAAGCCATTGCGCCAGGATAGTCGTTGCAGAAATTGGCCGCCATACCACGTCCGTCATCATCGCTACCAGTCATCCGATAGCGGATCTTTGAGGTAGTGGCATCACGGTAGCAGTTCGCAGGTCGGTCTTCATTACAGGTAAAAATCTCCTGTCCCCAAGAATAGGGATCGAAATCGCCATGATGCTGGGCATCGCCATGACCGAGACCGGTGGTCGAAAGGCCTTTGCCATTATCATCAATGACCATCGAACCGAAACAGATCTCGTCACGTCCGTCCCAGTCGACATCGGCAATAGCATAATTGTGGTAACCTTGTCCGTAATAGGGTGAACTGCTGTCATTACAGTTCCAGCGCCAGCGTTCCCTCAGCTGGTGCGTTGCAGGATCCACATCATAGGCAATCATCTTATGACGGGTATAGATACCGCGCGCCAGGAAGATGCTCGGTTTGCGGCCGTCCAGATAAGGGGCACCGAAGAAATGCTTCGTCGACCGATGACCATAACCATCTCCCCACACTTTCTCCAAATTGGTCTCGCCAGCCTCCAAACGCTTCAAGGGATAGTCCATCACCTGATAGGGTTTACCCGTCTCTCCATTCATATAGACCAGGAACTCCGAGCCTTCATGCACAAACCACTGACCGCTGGCAGTGTCTGCGAGATAATTCTTCGTCTTGTCGCCCACTACATATTCCGTTCCGTCGGCCATGTGGATGGTTGTTCCGTCTGCTGCACGCATCACGGCTTCGGCCTTACCATCCTGATCCCAGTCGTAAGCAACAATATTCTGCTCGTTGTTCTGGAAGTCTGCCATATTCGGCCCAAGGTCAATCCACCACAACCGCTTACCACTGAGTTTATAACATTCTATGATAAAATATTCACCTTGATAGCCCGACTTCTGATAAGAGGTATTATACCAACTCAGATTGTCAAACTTCAATAGGATCTCGAGTTCACCGTCGCCGTCCACATCGGCACAACAGGCATCATTGGGAACATAGGTAGATTTCAGATTGCCATGATCCATCTTGATCTCCAACCAGTTGTTTGCCAATGGCGCTACAGATTTGCTCTGTGTCTGCTCTTTACCACGCACTACAGCACTCACCGTATATTGGCTATTGGCTGTTCCCTGACTGTCGGTATAGTTGGAGGTCGTCAGATTCTCTGCTATCTTCTTCCCGTCGCGATAGAGATTATATGTCACATCATAGTATTCCTCACCATAAATGCGCCAAGAGCAGTAAACACCACCTTGAACCTTCACAGCCACAACACCACGGTCCAACCGGTCGGTCACTCGCTGTGCATACAGACCCACTACCGTCAGGCCTACGAAAGCAGCCAACATGAATATCCTTTTCATCATTGTAGAGACAGTTTCTTATTATTCGGCTGCAAAATTACGAACATTCTTGTTTGAAATCCCGCATATTTTGATTTTTAGACCTTATTTTTTGATAATTAGTGTTATTTTTACCTTTTTACCTTTTTACCTTTATACCTTTTTTATTATCTTTGCAGCCGGATAACGATTCAAAACAACAAAAAAGATTATTTCAATGAAGAGACTAGTTTTATTATCAGCCATGCTACTTATGGTCGCTTTCAAGGGTGCTGCCCAGGAAGTGACGCCTCAACTGACCGTCTTCCCAGAGTTCCGTCCTGCCACTGCCTATATGGCCGACGGCAAGAAACTGGAAATTCCGATGGCCAACATCTTCTTGAAGAACAGTTCACTGCTCTATATCAGTGGGGAGATTACCAAAGAGGCCAACACCAAGAACCTCCTGCGTGTTGACTTCAAGGACCGTAGCTATATCCGCATCGACTCGGTGCTTGCCTATCAGGTGGACACCGTGGGAGCCAATGCACTCTACTGCGCCAAGGTGCTCGATCTCAAGGCTTACAAACAGTTGCTGATCAACAACCAGAACATCACCAACCTCGACCTCAACGATCTCACGAGCATGAATATGTTCAACTACACCACCATCGACATCCAGGATTTCAAGGATATCCACTTCCCCGTGATTTCCCTCTATTATTACCGGCTCAACGATCAGTTCGTCCTCGTTCATGAGCGCAACCTCAAACGCGCCTTCAACAAGGAGAACCGCCGTCTGATGGAATCGGTAATGAATCTCCCGGGCTTCAGCTGGAACGACGAGAAATTCCTGCTCAAGATCCTAGAGGTCATCAAATAACCCCAACTATCTCGCTTTCAACTGCCACTGATCCACAACAATATGTGAATCCATGGCATGGATGGTCATCGTGTGACGACCTGCCGACAGGTTGATGGGTAAATCACGGAGTGCCTGTCCACGAAGCACATTCTGCTTCCATTCCTCCGAACGGAAAGGTTCCTTCAGATTGTAGACCGTCGACTCGCCACCATCGACGCTCACACTATATCGCAGGTCGCCGTTATCATTAGGCTGCGTGGGAATCAGGGCCGTCTGTAATTGATAGTCACCCGCCTTCTCCACCTCGAAGCGATAAGTGAGCGTTCCGTCCTTCGGCAGTGCCACCGCCTTCATCGAATGTCCCAGCATCTGAATCTTCTTCACACCCTCTGATGCCTCAGCATAGTCGCAAGCATTGTAACAGGGGGACGGTTCTTTTGTTACATCGGTCGCCAACGATGTAACAAAAGAACCGTCCCCCTGTTTCATCATCGGTACAAGCGGTGCCCAGAAAACGGGCAGATCACGCGGATGGTCGTTCATCATGTATTTCCACTTGCCACCAGCCAACTGGTTGTTGTAATAGTCCGTCAACTGATGAATCCGTCCGTAGGCCGCATGGCTGCGGGCCACTGCCTCACGCATCTTGTCTTCATTGGCAAACATATCCTTCAGCGTGCTGCCTGTGGCATACTTCCGGGCGCGCTGGGCTTCCAACATTTTCTCCACTTGGGCAGCGGCAGCCTGAACGGGATACTTGATAGCGGCAAAGTAGGCATCACTCAGTTCCGGACGCAAGACCTTGCCGATTTCCTCCACTTGAGCATCCAACGCAGCAAAACGGGCCTCAAACCAGTCACACTGTTCTTGGGACCAATCGCTGTTGCGCACCTGTGACAGTCCCCGGTCATAGAGTTTCTTGTCGACCTCCACTTGGTTCCAACCCATAAACTCCGGACGTCGCATACCACAGAGCTGGTAGAATTCATGCATCACGGGGAAAAGCCGTTTGCCGACCTCATGACCGAACTCCCGACAGAGCCAGGCCTGATAATGATCGTTCAAGGTCTCACCCGACACACAGTCGATGTTCCAGGCCATATCAAGGACGAGTTAGAGATCGTAGCCGGCCACCTTCGGATCATGCACATTCACAATCCACAGTCTGCGCACATTATGGTCGTAGGCCTGACGCATCTCATTGTATATCAGTCCGGGCTGGGTGGTCGTCAGCCAAAGATAGTCGTGCGGACGCCCCCAATAGCTCAGGTGATAATACACACCGCCCCCACCCGCTCGCTTCTGTTCCTCAGCATTCGACAGTCGGGTCATATAGCCATAGTTATCATCGCACCACATCAGCGTCACATAATCAGGCACTTTCAGACCTTTCTGATAGAGTTCCAATACCTCCTTATACGGCACGAACACCTGCATCTGCTTTTCTGGGGCACCGATATATTTCTGGAGCAGTTCCTGCTGATCATCGATCACCTGCTGCAGACCCTCAAACTTCTCCTGAGTGGTCTTATAACCCTCCATCGATCCGTCATGGATGCCCCGCATGCCGATGGTGAACATATTGTCCTTCGACTTCCTAACCTCCTGCAGGCGTTCTATCCAATACTGTTGCACCTGCTCGCGGTTAGTCTTATAATTAAATGCCCCGCGCTGTTTCACGTCCCACTCATCCACATTATTTCTAAGCAGCGGCTCACAATGCGAAGTACCGATTACGATACCGCAACTGTCGGCCATTGCCTTCGCCCCGGGAATCTTGAAGAAGGCGGTTGTCCCAGTATGCATGCCGGGCCAGATGGCATTGGCGCGCAGACGCAGCAACAGTTGGAAGATCTTCTTATACGTCTTAGGACCGATATGGCCGAAGTCCGATGGCTCATAGTTCAGATAACTCCACGGACGCAGGCTCCAGTCCTCATCGTTGAGGAAAATGCCACGATAAGCCACACTCGGACTCTGCTCGCTCACGAAGTCCTCATCTATCGTCAGTCTCGCCTTCCTCTCGGGCAGCACATCACCCCACCATATCCAGGGCGACACACCCGCCATCCGCGACAGTTCCAGCAGTCCGTAGGCCATACCCCGTCCATTGCTGCCTTCGATAACGATCTTCCCGCCTTTGACAGATATCCGAAAACCGTCCTCAGGTAGTTTATGCGATTGCTTAAGTATCACCATCCCCTTACCAGCCACCACAGGCTCCAATCCTGTCACCTGCTTCATATCGCTCTTCCACATCTCCAAGGCAATCTTCACCACCGGCTCCACCTTCTTCGGCACACAGTATGTAATCGGCTTCTGCCCGTCGAACCACACGACTTCTGCGGCCTGTACTCCCAAGATGCACAAGACCAACGCCATACTGCATAATAGTCGTAATCTCATATATTAATCAGTAGTTTGTTTTCTCAGCCATAACATCTGGCTGTAATTGGTTTCCGTCGTTGTCCAATGCTCATTCACTGGGGTAATCAGACTCTCCTTGGGAGCGGTGATGAGGTTCCATACGATATAGCTCGTCGTCGGAGGACAGACATTGTCATTGTAGCCCCAAGTGAGATAGACTGGACAAGTGATACGGCGGGCGAAGTTCACCACATCGAAATAGGCCATTGTTTCTACCTTTTGAGGTGTGAGCATGCGACTTAGACGGTTGAAGTGCGGATAGCCGCCCGCACGGTTGTCGAGATAACCCGCCATATCCGAGAGCGCCGGATGATTGGCCACGCAGGCCGTCACACGAGGATCAAGACCAGCCGTAATGAGCGAGAGGGCGCCACCCTGACTGCCGCCCTGCACGAAGACATTCTTACCATCCCAATCGGGCAGTGAACAGAGATAGTCGATGGCCCGCACACAGGCCACGTAGACGTGCTTCATATAGTAGTTGTCCTTATCATCGAGGCCATTCGTCAGATAACCGTTCTCATAGTCGAAGGCGGTGGTAATCTCCTTGAACTGCTCCTCGGTCATCTCCGGATTCAGACCGTGAATCTCCATCTCCATGCGGATAAACCCGTTTTTGGCATAATAGATATTCCGCATAGGTTCCTTGATGGTCTTGATGCCAGCGCCCGGAGGACAAAGCACCACGGGATATTTCCCATCTTTCTTCGGTTTCGACAGATAGGCATAGATGCTATGACGCTTATCGTATTTGATCTTCAGCAAATACATATCCGTCTCGTCCGTGCAATAATCCTCCACCTTCTTACAGTCCACATGCAACGGTGCCTTGCGCGCTTCTTCGAGATTCGCTTTCCAGAAAGCATCAAAGTCCTGCGGATTCTTCGTATAGGGCTTCAACTGCTCCGGCGAGAAGCCTACCTTCACATGATGCTGGTATCTAATTCCCCTCCTGAGTAGGAGGGGTGCCGCAGGCGGGGTAGTCTGATCACCCTCCACCGTCAGTCTGAGGTCGAGGAACCCCGGTTTCTTCATCGTCCCTATGTCGATAGTAGCCCTGCCGTTTTTCAGTCTGACTTTACCCGACGATGTCGCCGGCATCATATCCGGCCCGATTTCATAACTCACCTCCACATCCTGAGGCATACCATACAGATAGAAGCTCACTTCCACCTTCGCTTTCTCACCCACCTTATACAACCAGTCGGCATGATCAGGCACCGTCAGCCAAAGATAGTCCGACCGATAAGGATAATTCTCAGCATGAGCTATCATGATACAACTCACCGCCAATACTAATAACAATAATATCTTCTTCATCTTAGTAGTTTGTTTGTTGTTCCGATGCAAAGTTACATCTTTTCTGCCAATTATCAAAATATTACTTGATTTTTATGCAAAAGAGGATGTGCCTATTTTGAAGTGCCCCTCCATTTTATTTTTACTTCGGCTGCAGGTCGGCAAGAAATTCGACTTCCACAATACGGAGCTCGCTCTTGGTGTCGCTGCCGTTCTTAGCCTTGAAGAGGTCTAGTTCGCCAGCTGCGGGTTCAGCCAACTCTACTACCCCACCGAAGGCATCCTTGTCCTTTCCGGCTCCTTTCAAACGGATGGTTACCTCATCGGTCTTAACCTTCTGAGTTGGTTTCAGGTGGACATAACCCAAACTGCGCTCCGTCTCTCCCGACCATATCAGTTTCTTCCCAGCATAAACCTCAAGTGGATAACTACGCAACCGCCAGCCTGTAAGCTTCAGGCAGATATCGTTAATATCAGTTTTCTTCGCCAGTCGATAGGTGATCCAGGCGGTTGAGAGTCGACCGTCGTTTTTCCACTCCGACAGTTCGTTGTCGTCGAAGCTAAGCGAAGCATGCTCTGCATCATAGCCTGCCTTCACTGAAATGATGGGTATTTCACGGGCTTTCTCGGTATAAGACGGTGTCAATGGCGTCTCACCCTTTGTAGAGGAAAGAGGGAAGTGGAAAGTGGAAAGAGATTTGTCTGCAGCAGAGTATTCTCCTTCCTCTTTCCTCTTTTCACTTTCCACTGTGATATATGCCGGTTTCAGGCCCTCAGCACAGGCAGAGAAATGAATCTCTCCCGCATTGGTAGTGGAGCGTACCAAAACACGGTTCACGCCACACTCCACAGGCTGAACCATCGATTCGTTCATGCCACCAATCCATTGTCCCTCACCCCAGAGAGCGAAACTGACCTTCCTGTCGTCAAGCGGACACCGACGACCTGCCTTATCCTGCACCTCCACCTCGACAAGTGCCATATCAGCACCGTCAGCCTTCATGCCCTGCGGATTCACAATGGCCGAGAGTTTCAGTTGATAAGGCTCGCCTGCCGTCTCTATCTCATAACGACTACCATCAGAACCGACGGCTTCCAGTTTGCCTGTCTTAAAAGCGATGTTGTCGAACGTAAAGAGATAACGGTAGCTCTGACGTCCTTTGCCTAACGACCGACCATTCAGGAAAAGCTCCACCTCGTCGGCAGTCGACACGACATAAACGGGCTTCACCGTCCCTGCCGGATAGTTCCAATGGCCGATGATATAGGTCTGCTGGGCCTCATTATCCACCCAACCATTCCACATCACCTGATGCACATAGTAGGCATCCTTTGGTATTCGCATCGCATCGGTAACACCACTCATACGGTAATGTTTCTCGCCACGGTGATGGGTATTGGTATCAGAGAAGACAATCTTCACCCCACCCGACGACACACGTGTTCCCGTACCAGGACGCTCACGCCAGTAGTCATACCAGCGGCGCACCATCTCGATGGCAAACGCATCCATATTATGGTTGTACTCCAAGGCGGGTTTGCCCCGGTAGAGCGGACCGTCACCCTCTTTGTGGTAGGGATAGCTGTATTCATCCCAATACTTGCGCAGGCCTTCGTCACGACAATACTCCATCGCCCACATGGGGTGCTTCTTCGACTTGTTGATATAGAGCATCTCACCACCGTATTCCGCCTCGTCGATATCAAGCATCTCACGACTACCGATGGCACGCCCGCCATACGGATCGTATTCGTCGCGGATCTGTTTCATCTCCAACATGTGTTCCCGACTGATGCTCTCATTGCCGCACTCATAAAACAGGATCGAGGGATTGTTGCGGTTGTAGATGATGGCATCGCGCATCAGCGCCGTTCGCTGCTGCCAACGCGGTCCCTCCACATCTTTCTCGGCATCGCCGGCAGGCATTGCCTGAATCAGTCCCACACGGTCGCACGATTCCACATCCTGTTTCCACGGGGTGACATGCATCCAGCGCACCAGGTTGGCACCTGACTTCACCATCAGGTCGTTACTATAGTCACTGAGCCAGGCAGGCACCGACAGACCGACACCCGGCCACTCGTTCGAGGTGCGCTGGGCATAGCCGTGCATCATCAATACACGATCGTTAAGCCAGATTTTTCCCTCTGCAAAGCGCGTCTTACGGAAGCCCGTTCGGGTGACGACCTCATCCATCATCCGTTCTCCATCATCCATCAGACCAGTCTTGACCGTATAGAGATAACCATATCCCCACGACCAGAAGTGCAATCCCTCGACGGCCTGCTGGATCTTCACCACACGCGTCTCTCCAGGCTGCATCGTCATCCGTTCACCATTCATTCGCGCCACCTCTCTGCCGTCAATATCCAGCACTTTGGCAACGAAAGTGAACGAACGCGGTATGTTATCCTCATTACGAACCTGCGACTCTGCATGGATCACCGCCTTGTGGTTGGCGATGTCGAAGTCGGTGGCATAGATATAGGAACCTATAGTACCTAGATTACTATAGAGCGGCAGGGTCTGATAAAGTTTATCCTTCACATGCAGCCATACATTCTTGGGGATTCCGCCGTAGTTGGCATTGAAGTTCTTGTCATTCCACTGATAACGGCTGTCATATTCCCGTGAGCGATACGTCCAGCTATTGTCACAGCGCACGGCCAACACATTCTCGCCTTCGTTGATGTAAGGCGTGAGGTCGAAGCCACAAGCCATCACACCGTTCTCGCTATAACCGAGATGATGACCGTTCAGATAGAAGTCTGCTCCCTGACGCACACCCTCAAACTCAATGAAGATCTTCTTATCGGCTATCTCTGTCATCTGAAACGCCTTCCGATACCATGCAATCGTATCCGTCAGATCTTTGATATCCTTGCGGAACGCCTCATGCCCGTTGAAGGCGTAGGGCAACGTCACCTGCTGCCATCGACTGTCATCATAATCCGGCTTTGCTGCCTCCTCGAAGTCACCGACAGCCAGTCGCCAACCGTCATTGAAATTCTGCCTGCCACAAACCTGCGCTTCTACTGTTATCAGCATCAGCAATAGTCCAACTATGACGATTATTCTTTGTTTCATAATTCTTTTACGTCTTCGAGGATGATGTCGGGGCGCTCGTCAGGACGCAGCAGTTCAAAACTCACATTCTGCAAGTGGAGGCCGTCTACGTGGCGTGCAAAGAGACCATAGGCAGGCGTAGGTCCTGCCCAGCGGGGCTCGGGATAGTTGGTGCCTTGCTCACGATAGGGCGTTGTCACCTTCTTACCACCACCCCGATACTGGATGCGAATGTTCGTCAGCGACACGTTTCTTATGGGCTCACTCTCCATGCCAGTGATGATAATACTAGCCAGTGAGTCGCAGTCGTCGGCAATCACATTGTTAATATAGATGTCGCGTGCCGACGACATACGCGTCACTTCCTTGGGACCACGATTACGACAGCCCGTTGTGATGTAGATGGGATAGTGATGCACATGACTCAGCGAGATATTAGATACCGTAATATTCTCCATCCGCCCCTGGTCCACTTCCTCGAAGGCCAGGCCGCTGCTCCACATACAAGTGCAGTTGGAAATGGTGATATTGCGATAACCGCCATTCGATTCGGTGCCGAGTTTGATACGTCCGCAGACCCAGTTCACTTTTTCCGGGATATACTCTCCACTCAGGAAGGTACCAAGTTTATAGCCCGTCACAATGCAGTTGGTGATGAGAATATGCTCACACAGCACAGGCCGTTTCAGGGCATACGAACTCTTCAGTACGATGGCGTCGTCATTAGGCGTGTCCACCTTGGTATTGCTCACGGTGAAGTATTTGCAGCAGTCGATATCGATACCATCGCGGTTGGTATCAA
>JAEEGH010002801.1_pt1 | contig 46508 bp, 48 predicted proteins | sample 9134181 | NCBI WGS metagenome assembly JAEEGH01 (sample SAMN16246544, study PRJNA631951) | gut metagenome | biome: gut microbiome; feature: rumen; material: DP-attached | host: Bos | place: Iran: Karaj | collected 2018-10
ACATCGCTGCTTTCTCGCCTCTGGAGAACGCGGACGTGGTCACGCCCGGCGACGGCAGACTGGTTCTGGCAGGAATGAACTGGAAGACACGCAAACATCCCGTGAACGTGCATCTGCTCTATGTTTCTGAGAATACTTTCAGCGCGGAGGAACTCAGAAACGCAATGCCGCGCTCAGCCTCCCAAGGCAAAGATCACTGGCTGATGATGAGAGGCTCCCTTTTTTCCGATTGTTACGAGAAAAACTCACTCGTTCTGCTGACGAACGGCCGCGGCGGCATGAGCCGGATCTGCACCGATCTGGGCACGATCCAGTCGAAATATGACTGTCTGCTGGGAGCGAACCTGAACCCGGAATATCCTGTGGATCGTCACGTATTCGTGAAACGGGTCCGCATTTGGGTCAATGCCGATGGGTTCATCAGTCAGCTCAATGCCAACAATCTGGCCGCGATGAAGGCGGAAACACCCGTGTTCTGGGATTTCATCGTAGCGGCCGGCGATGCGCGAACAGCGCAGATACGGCTGACGGTGGATCTGCTGGAGGAACGGAACACACTGGTCATGAAACTGGAACGTCTCAAACGGGAACCGCGCAGTCAGTGGACACAGAATCAGCTCCCGGCGGAAGCCCATGTCACCGCGATCGTGCGTCTGGATGTGGAAGACCGCAATTTCCACACAGAGACCCATCTGAATGACGGAGCGCGTTATCACTTTACCAGCCACACTCAAACCCTTTCCCCTGACGGCAAACTGGCTCAATGCGGATTCCATTTCACTCCGGCTCAGGATCGGGGCTTCCGCGCGTATGCCTCCGCCGGACAGTTCCATTCTGATATCGAATGGTGCGAGAATATCTGGCATCCCGTGGAAGGCAGCCGCGGTCAGACCGATCATGGCGACGCTTACAGTCCGGGCTGGTTCGAGCTGCCTCTCGACATAGAGAAACCGGTCTATCTGGTGGCAGACGCGGAACAGGAACCGACCGGGGAACAGGAGATCCTGAATTTTGAGACACAACGCCTTGCCCAAAATGAAAAGCTCCTGAGCCAATACAAGGGCGATCTCTCCGATCCCTGGGAACGTGAACTGGTCCTCGGCATGAAAGCTTTTCTGGTGCGCCGCGGCAAGGAACACGGCAAGACGATCATCGCCGGCTATCCGTGGTTCCTGGACTGGGGACGCGATACGCTGATTAGCGCCCGCGGTTATCTAGCCGCCGGGTACGACAAGGAAGTGCTGGAACTGATCCAGACTTTCGCGCGCATGGAGAAAGGCGGCACCCTGCCCAATGTCATCTATGGCGACAACGATTCCAACCGCGATACGGTGGACGCTCCGCTTTGGCTGGGAGTCGTAATCGAGGAATACGCCAAACTCCACCCGAAAGACAATGTGCTGAACACGCCTCTCGAAGACGGACGCACACTTTTGGAAATACTCAGAAATATCGCAAACGGTTATCTGAAAGGAACGTCCAACGGTATCAAAGTGGATGCGGATTCGGCTCTGGTCTGGAGTCCCGCGCATTTCACCTGGATGGATACGAATTACCCGGCAGGCACTCCGCGCTGCGGCTATCCCATCGAGATCCAAGCGCTCTGGATACGGCTGCTGCGCCAGCTGGAACGTGAGGATAAACAAAACCATGCACAATGGAAAACGCTGGCCGACCGTGCCGCGGATTCACTGCACCGTTACTACTGGCTGCCGCAAAAGGGCTGGTTCGCCGATGGTCTCTGGGCCGAGAACAAGACTCCGGCCGCTCAGGCTCGTGTGGATGACGCTTTGAGACCCAATCAGCTGATCGCCGTGGCATTCGGTTTCTGCGAACAGTCTCAGGCACAAAGTGCCGTGCGCGCGGCTTTGCGCTGGCTGGTCATTCCCGGTGCCATCCGCTCACTGGCTCCCCTGCCGGTGGATTGTCTGGCTCCCGTTTACGGTTCGCAGGGTTCTCTGCTGAACGATCCAGGTCATCCTTATTGGCCGCGCTACGAAGGCGATGAGGACACCCGGCGCAAACCGGCTTATCATAACGGAACGGCCTGGGGTTTTATGTTCCCGGTCTTCTGTGAGGCAATGGTTCAGGCATGGCCCGACGACAAGGCCGCCCGCTCTGCTGCCAAAGCCTATCTGCGCAGCGCGGAATACTGGATGAACAAGGGTGCTCTGGGGCAAATCTCCGAGATCATGGACGGCGATCTACCGCACACTCAGCGCGGCTGCGATGCCCAGGCATGGTCCCTCTGCGAAACTCTCCGCGTGTGGAAACTGCTGAAAGAATAGGAATATGAGCGAGGATCACCGTATTGACAAGGCAGGCCTCGAAGATCTGCCGGAGATATTGCGCCTTCAGTATCTTTCCTATCAAAGTGAAGCAGCTCTGTTCGGCAGCAGGGATATTCCTCCATTAAAGCAGACCCTGGACGAGATGACTGGTGAATACCATGCAGGCGTTATTCTGAAAATAGTCAATGAGGATCATGTTATTATCGGCTCGATCCGCGCGAAAGAGCAGAACGGCACCGTATATGTGGGCAAGCTGATGGTCCACCCGGACTGCCGGCATCGTGGTTTGGGCACAAAGCTTCTGCAAGCGATAGAACAATACTTTCCCAAAAAACGATACGAGCTTTTTACAAGCACCAAAAGCACGGATAATATCCGGCTCTACCAAAGAATGGGGTATAAAATATTTGATTGCAAACCCGTCACTGATGAGTTACGCTTCGTCTATATGGAAAAAGTATAGGACTCCATCCAAACAGGTATTTGAAAAACGTCAGATTTAAACAGATAATTTATTGTTTAATAATCAGATGTAATGTAGAGATGGTGTTAAAAAAACACGCAGTCCTTATACAATTTTTAAGCAACTGCACAACTCATTCCTTCTCTTCATCACTATGTTCTTTAGAGTCTGGATCCTGCTCGGTGATATCCTTAAGAACAAATTGGGCTACCTTTCGCACTTTATCCTCATTATTTTCATCTTTGGCTATCTTTTCTAACGTAGCTAAAAAATTTTTGTCAGAGTCTGGGAATTCTCTATAAATTTGTCCTGAGAGCTTAATGAACGCTATACGCACAATAGGAGTGGTTTCTTTTGTGAAACGATCCATCAAAATAGAAATGCTTTTGGAATCCGTACAATACTCAGCTACTCCAAAAGCAGCTAAGCATTTCACCTCATCAGATTTATTTTCGAGAAGTGAAACGGATGCGGCATGAACAGCTTTTGAAAATTCAGGACTCACTTCCCAATCTGAAGACCGATTCTTTTTAACTATCAAACTGATAGTAACTGCCTCTCGAATATGTTCATCAGGATGGTTGAGAAGCGTCTCTAAATAAGGCAACCCCAAACTTCCGCAATTTAATAGACCTGATATACCTGTTAAAAAATTCCGATTAGTATCTATATTAGCAACAAACTCAGGGATGATCGGTTCCATATCCTTGCCTAAAAGTCCGAATACAAGTTGCAAATTCTGGAAACGTCTCTCAATATCTTTATTATCGTCCCACGGATAATCTATGTTAGCAATTTTGAATGAATTCATTTCCTCCACTATATATGTGAACACATTCGTTCCCATCGCTTGTAGATCTTCATTCACTTTGTCCAATACCGCCTTTCTCTCTTCAAGAGAAAGTGACTCCACGCGGCAATCATCCAACTGGCTGAAAATTTCCTTGAGTGGAGCAGAATATGTTTCTGCGTTTTTACTGCACCCTTGCAGAAACACTAACGCAACGAGTAAACATAATATTTGTCTCATTTGCTTTTACTCTCTTTCAAGTAATTTAGTATTTACTTTCCAATGCCCCCCCTTGTCGGGACCGATATGATATACCATCTCTTGTGCTTTGAGTTTTTTGATTGTCTTGTAAACCCAACTTTCTGTGACACCACATTTTAATGATATCTCTTTCATACTGCTGTCAGGATTCTTTTTGAGAATATCTATTATCTTCTCTGTTATAGCATTTCTTTTTATATTTTTCTCCTGACTTTTCTCCTGACTTTTCTCCTGACTTTTCTCCTGACTCTCATGCGTATGTAAAGATTCAAAACGAACCATCACATCATGTCCGTGAATAATATATTCCGGCTCTTTCGCACCTAACTCTTTGCACGCGTCACATATTTTCTTGATTCCCCGTCCCCATGCTTCGATATAACCTGCCCGATAGAATGTGTTCGCTATATCCGGGTTAAACGGAACCGAATTATGATCTTTCATCAGGGTTTCCGCAGTCCATCCTTCAGGAAACAAACAGATATTACTAATAAACATCTGCTCTTCCTCGATCTTGATTTGAATCGGCACACACCCAGACCAATCGGAATGACACAAAGCATTAAAATACGTTTCCCGAATTGCTTCCCTCGCAAAAGGATACAATTCTACTCGGGTATCTTTTTGATAACTGACAGCAGCTTTGAGATATTTCAAATAAATAAGGTCGATCACTCTGTCAGCCTGCAGGATCAGTGAGCCATGCACCTCATCCATGTAGTCGATTTCTGAACCTGTGAACTTTCCTATTTTCGTGTACACACCTGTGAACCACTTTTCTGGATTCCTGTGGAACAGCAAGACAGCGGCTCTTTTCAACTTGCCGTCCTTTAACAAATTAAGATGGTTCAGCAATTCCTCATCTGAAAGCTGCAAATCGGAATCCGTCATACGTCCGGAACGTTTTGCTTCTCTTTTGAAAATGTCAAAACTCTCCTTATCCAGATCTTCAACTGTTGCATCATCAAGTACGACCGCATCCCATTTACTCCCTGTTTTTCTCATAAGGAACTGAGTCAGGGCCGCTCCGGTAAGCAACTGTTTCGTACTTCCTGAGCGATAATGATATTCTCCTTTGTAATCAACAGGATAAGAACTTGGATGGACAATGATCTTGATATAATCCAATCCTTTCTTTTTATGCAGATTGACATCAGCAACAATCCCCAGCACGTCTCGGATCTTATTGGGTAAATCCTCCAACAGCTTTTTGCTGTTCTTCAAACCAACAACAGTCCCCTTATCATTCAGGCCAATATAAAGAACCCCACCCTGGGCATTAGCATATCCGCATATCCATTTCAAATACTCATCATGCCAGGATTCTTTATATTCTATGTTTTGGTTTTCAGTCATACACTGTCACTCCACATGACCTTTTCAACCTACCATAACTGCACCCATAAGAAAAGGTTATTCTATGAAAATCGTTCCTTTATTCACCCCAAAATCACCATTTCAGACCATGTTCACCGGATCCACGTCCACGGTAAAGTTGACCTCTTCGGGACAGCGGAACTCTTGGCAGATGTCGAACAGATGGCGGCTCAGGACGGACATTTTCCGGGTCTGGATCTGGATATGATAGCGGTAATAGCCTTCTGCGCGTTCCAGCAGTGCCGGGACCGGGCCTTTCAGGGAGTGGAGTGCCTCTGCCGGGACACGGGTTTCGATCTGGCGGCGCAGTTCCTCCGCCACACGCTGGAGCAGTTCTTCATTTTGACTCAGGATGGTGATCAGCACCAGGCGGCCAAAAGGCGGATAGAAAAGTTCGGCACGGTGCTGTATCTCTTCTTCGTAAAAGCTAACATAGTCGTGATCCCTGGCATAGGAAATGGCCGGAGCCCAGGGAGTAAAAGTCTGGACGATGACCTCGCCCTCTTCATTGCCGCGGCCGGCTCGGCCTGCCACCTGTGTAATGAGCTGGAAGGTGCGCTCGCTGGCCCGGAAGTCCGGCCTGTGCAGGGATATGTCCGCGTTGATGATCCCCACCAGCGTCACCCGCGGAAAGTGCAATCCCTTGGTGATCATCTGGGTACCCAGCAAAATGTCGATCTTCCCCAGCCCGAAGTCCCGGAGTATCTTTTGATAATCATCTTTTTTCTTCAAGGTGTCCGTATCCATCCGGCGGATGCGGGCTAAGGGGAAAAGTTTGGCCAGAGTCTCCTCCACACGCTCAGTCCCGGTACCTTTGTAGCGGATGCCCGGCTCATTGCATTCGGGACAGTTGTAAGGCGCTTTGACCTGGTAACCGCAGATATGACACTTGAGCAGACACTCCCGGCGGTGATAGGTCAGAGCCACACTGCAGTAAGGACAATAAGCCACATAGCCGCAGGCCGGACACTGGAGCTGAGTGGCATAACCGCGCCGGTTGAGGAACAGGATCACCTGCTGGTGCTCGTCCAGACGCAGCCGGATCGCTTCCTTGAGCATGGTGGAAAACTGCGGTACGCCTTCCATCCGCATTTCCGAACTCATATTCACGATGCGGACACCCGGCATTTTGATGTTATCGACCCGGTGCGGCAGGGTCAAAAGTGTGTATTTGCCCTTCTGGGCGTTATAATAGCTTTCCATGCTGGGAGTGGCACTGCCCAGGACTACGATCGTATCCTCTTTTTGAGCGCGCACCACAGCCACATCACGGGCATTGTAGCGAGGTTCGGATTCCTGTTTATAGGAGTATTCATGTTCCTCATCCACGATGATGACCCCCAGCGGATCCACTGGCGCAAAGACCGCCGAACGTGCTCCGATCACGATGCGGGCATTCCCCTTGCGGATCTTATGCCATTCATCGTGACGTTCTCCGTCAGAAAGATGACTGTGCAGAACGGCTACCTGGGTACGGAGCGGTCCTTCCGCAAAACGGGCTTTGAAGCGTTCCACCGTCTGCGGGGTCAGAGATATCTCTGGAACCAGAACGATCGCGCCCTGCCCCTTTTCCAGCGCGTGGGCGATGGCTTGCAGATAGACTTCCGTTTTACCGCTGCCGGTCACCCCAAAAAGCAAAAACGGTTTCACCTGGCCGCGGTCCTTCGCGTCCATGGCGGAGACGATTTGGCGCAGCGCGGTTTCCTGTGCAGGGTTCAGTTTGCGGGGTTGAGTGGGAATCAGTTCCAGGTTGGCGTAGGGATCGCGCAGGATTTTGAGCGGAGCCAGAGTGACCTTGCCCGTCTTTTCCAGACGGCGCACGATGTCGGAGGTGCAGCCCATCTCCGTTGTCAGCTGCGTCAGCGGCAGTTCCCGCTTCTGCTGGATAAAATCTAAAACTTCCTTCTGTCTTTTGGTCAGTTTATCCGGCTCGGGAACTCCCTGATTGTAGCGGATATAAAGCTGTTTTTTCCAGCCTTCCTGCTCACGGCAGACCATTTTGGGCAGCAGGCTCCTCAGCGCCACTTCCACAGAACAGCAGTAGTAACCGGCCATCCAGACTGCCAGCGCCATCACCTTGGGCGTGATCAGATTTTGTTCGCCGATGACTTTGATGATGCGTTTGAGTTTGACCGGGACTTCCGTGCCGGGCAGCATTCCTTCCCCGGATGGTGCCGTCAGAGTCGTTTTTTCGATGACCTCTGTCACATAGCCCAGGACTTCGCGGTGACCAAAAGGGATCTTGACCCGGCTGCCGATACTGATCAGGCGCTCCATTTGCGGAGGCACTTCGTAATCGAAGAACTTATTCAAAGCGATTTCCGTTGCGACTCGAACGATCATCTGTCTTGACAGAATTTAGTGTTGTCCAAACCAGTTGAGCGCATAGTGACGGCCGATCCGAACCGAGTCGCCTATCACACGATTGACATATTCTTTGGCACGGTTCACGGACTCTTCCAGCGAAAAACCACGGCACAGAAAGGCGGTAATGGCCGAGGAAAACGTACAGCCTGTGCCATGAGTGGATACCCCGTTGATAAACGGCTTGCAAAATATGGATTCCCGGCTGCCGTCCCACAGAATATCGACCGCCTGATCGGAATCCCTCAGATGGCCGCCTTTGGCCAGGACTGGACACCCAAACAGCTGATACAACTCGCGGGCAGCATCGGATAATTCAGAACGGTTTTGAATCGGATGCTTCAGCAAATAAGCGGCTTCATCCAGATTCGGGGTCAACAGTGAAGCCAGCGGGAACAACTCGCGGCACAATACCTGGACCGCATCGCTCTGCATCAACTCCGCGCCGCTGGTGCTGATCATCACCGGATCCACGACCAGTTTTACGGATTTATCCTTCAGAAACTCCGCCACGGCATGGATCAGCTCCGCATTGTAAAGCATCCCTGTTTTGACTGCTGACGGAGGCAGCTCCCTGAAAACGGCCAAGAGCTGATGGCGTAAAAAATCAACGGAAGACGGCATGACCGCCAGGACTTCCGCCGGATTCTGGGCTGTCATGCAGGTCAATACGGAACAACCGTGTACCCCCAGAGCGGCAAAGGTTTTGAGATCTGCCTGTATCCCGGCACCGCCGCCGGTATCAGCCCCGGCTATCGTCAGTGCTATAGGCAATGAAGTACGATCCATATCCATAAAATTTTCCCCCGGTTCCTTATACCCGTTTTGAACGGTCTCATAAAGCAAAAAAGCTCTTCCCAACGGAAGAGCTCTGAAAAAACTTACAAACTTCTATTACGCTTTGGCTTCGCCTTCAGCGGGTTTGTCAGCGGCCTTGGCTTCTTCGGCCTTCACTTCCGCTACAGTGGCAGGAGCCGGAATATCCTTTGTCGCGGCCGGAGTTTCGGCGGCAGCAGGCTTGGTCTCATCCACCCATTCAATGATGGCCACGCGGGAGGCATCGCCGCGGCGCTGGACAGCAGCATGAATGATGCGGGTATAACCACCGGTGCGGTCCTTTTGGGCAGGTGCCAGCTCTTTGAACAGAGTAGTCACGGCATCTTCCTGGTGGAGATCCGCCACAGCCAGACGACGATAATGGAGTCCGCCTCTCTTGCCGATCTCTTTGCGGATGATTTTCTCATCGGTGATACCCTCTTTGGAGAGGTTTTCACGAATAAGAGCTTCACGAGCCAGAGATTTACGAGCCAGAGTCATCACCTTTTCGGCGACAGGACGAACAGCCTTGGCTTTCGCTAAAGTGGTAGTAATGCGTTTGTGTTTGATCAGACTGCAAACCATGTTTGCCAGCATCGCGTTGCGGTGGGCAGTGGTACGTCCAAGCTTAGCAGTACGTTTTAAATGACGCATAAAGTATAATTACTGATTCGGTTGTTTATCTTTAACTTCTTTATTAATTGATTCGATAAGCTCATTATCAAATTTCATGCCCAGGCTCAAGCCCAGAGCAGTCAGCTTATCCTTGATCTCATTTAACGACTTCTTACCGAAGTTGCGGTATTTGAGCATTTCCTGTTCACCCTTCATAGCCAGCTGGCCGACCGTAGTGATGTTCGCGTTGTTCAAGCAGTTAGCCGCACGCACACTCAGCTCGATTTCGTTGACGCTCATGCACAAGAGCTTGCGCAGCTGCGCACGCTGATCATCGCGCTGGGCGACCTCTTCCTCGAACTCGATCGAAGTTCTGTCATAGTTGACAAAGACATCAAAGTGATGGTGCAGGATCGCAGCCCCCTGAGTCAGCGCATCATCCGGAGTAATGCGGCCATCGGTCCAGATTTCCAGGACCAGACGGTCATAATCGGTACGCTGCCCCACACGGGCGCTTTCCACGGCATAACGGACACGTGTCACCGGAGAGAACAGAGAATCGATCGCGATCACACCAATGGGCTGATCCAGCTTCTTATTCTCATCACCGGGGCAGTATCCACGGCCGATGCGCACATCGAATTCCATATCCAGCTTGCGCTTCTTATCCAAAGTGCAGATCAGCTGATCCGGATTCACGCATTCTACGTTCTGATTGGTCTGGATATCCGCGGCAGTCACAGGACCCTCTTTATTCACAGAGAGATAAAGAGTTTGCGGATCCCGTGTAAAAGCCTTGAAAAGGATCTTCTTCAGGTTCAGGACGATCTCGGTGACATCCTCCACCACATCTTCAATGGTGGTAAACTCATGCATCGCGCCTTCGATCTTGACGTTCGTGATGGCAGCTCCCTCCAGAGAGGAAAGCAGCACCCGGCGCAGAGCGTTGCCCAGCGTATAACCGTAACCGGTCTCAAACGGCTCGGCAACAAATTTCGCGTATGTAGGGGTCGCGGTCGTTTCATCTTTCCACAACCGCTTAGGCATTTCAAAACGGCCTAATCTTACTGGCATAATATATCTTTCTTAAAGCAGTTTTAATCTGAGCCTGCACCCTATCCCGTGGGAGCAAGCCCCATATACCTGCTAAATTGAATGAATCAGTGTTAACGGGAATAGAACTCAACGACAGCCTGATCATTGGCGATCGGCTGGATGTCTTCACGAGTCGGCATACGCATGATCGTGCCGCGGAAGGAATCTTTATTCAGACCCAGCCACGCGGGGATGATGCGGTTCGTGCTCAGCTCCATGTTGTGAGCGGCCAGCTGACGGGAGACGGCTTTTTCTTTAACGTCCACCGTGTCACCAACTTTGACAACATAGGAAGGGATCGTCACCTTGCGGCCGTTGACCAGGATATGGCCATGGACCACCATCTGACGAGCCTGAGCGCGGGTTTGACCGAAACCCAGTTGATAAACAACATTGTCCAGACGTGTCTCCAGCATTTCCAGCATGATTGTGCCGGTCACACCACGACGACGAGCTGCGGCTTCATAGATATTACGGAACTGCTTCTCCAACAGACCATAATAATAACGCATCTTCTGTTTCTCCATCAGACCCATAGCATACTCACTGTTCTTGCGGTGAGCTCTCGGACCATGGACTCCGGGAGGATACTGTCTGCGTTCAAGATACTTGGAATTACCAAAAATTGCTACGCCGAAACGACGGCTAATGCGAACTCTCGGACCTTTGTAACGTGCCATAATTTCTAAATCTCCTATTTATTTATTTGTTTTAGACGCGACGACGTTTACGTGGACGACATCCGTTGTGCGGAACCGGAGTCACATCTTTGATTGTATTAATGTCCAAACCAATAGCTTGCAGAGCGCGGATGGCGGATTCACGTCCGGCACCGGGGCCGCTCACGCGCACTTCCACTTCACGCATACCATGAGACAGAGCCTGACGGGCTGCGTCCTGAGCCACCTGCTGAGCCGCGAATGCGGTGCTCTTGCGGGAGCCTTTGAAACCTACGCGGCCGGCCGTTGCCCAGGCAATGGTGTTGCCGTGCATATCGGTAATGGTAACGATGGTATTATTAAAACTGGCATCAATGTGTGCGATACCGTTTGCGATATTCTTTGCGCCTTTGACCTTGATGATCTTGCGCGCGGCTGTAAGGTCTTCACCGAGCAGTTCCGCCACTGTAGGAGCGGAAACCACACCCACCTGGGGTTGTTCGGGAGCTTTTTCTGCTTCCTTGGCCTCTTCCTTGGCAGTCTCGCCTTCAGCCTTGGGTTCAGCAGCTTTTGCCTTACCTTCTGTCTTCTTTCCTTCGGCCTTTGCCTTAGGAGCGGCCTTAGCCTTCTTAGGCTTGGCCTCTGTTGTTGTTTCCTGCTTTTCTTCCGCAGCAGGAGCCGCTTTCTTAATCTCCTCTTCTGCAGGAGCCGTATTTTTGTTGGTCTCGTCAGCCATAATCGTTTAGTGGATACCAGCTTTGGCGTTAGGGTTGCGCTGCACACCGACGGTCTTACGCGGACCTTTGCGGGTGCGAGCATTAGTTGATGTTCTTTGACCACGAACCGGCAGGCTGCGCAGGTGGCGGATGCCACGATAGCATTTGATGCCCTGGAGCCGTTTGAGGTTCATTCCGACTTCGCGTCTTAAATCGCCTTCAATCAGATAGCCGTCATTTTGAATGATGCTGACGATCTGAGACAGATCCTGATCTGTCAGGTTTTTGGCCCGAACACTCGGGTCAATTTTAGCCTTTGCAAGTATTTCCTTCGCTATGGAAGGGCCGATACCATAGACATACCTTAGCGCAATATCAATGCGCTTTTCGCTGGGTATATCTACACCTAAAATTCTAGCCATATTCTATATTGTTTAGCCTTGACGCTGTTTATGCCGTGCATTCGAGGAGCAAATCACACGAATCACGCCCTTGCGGCGCACTATTTTACAGTGCTCGCACATTCTTTTTACCGATGCTCTAACTTTCATGTTATCGCTTAGTTTAATTTACTCAAAATACTGCCCTCTGAAAGATCAAAAGGCGATACTTCTAATATGACCCACTCACCGATACGGAGTTCAATCGGGTCCTTCTTCAACTCCGAACAAAAAAAAGCGATGACTCGATGCCCATTTATCAGTTCAGCAACCCACAACTTATCTCGTTTTTGCTCAACGATCTTCGCTGCGATGTGCACCGCTCCTAATCTGGACATGTGAGTATCTCCGGTTCCCCATCTGTTATTAGAACCGTATGTTCAAAATGGGCTGAAAGGCTACCATCTTTGGTCACCGTTGTCCAGCCATCTCTTAAAATCCTTAATGCTTCCCCCCCGGCATTGACCATCGGCTCGATCGCGATCGTCATCCCAGGAACCAGCAAGGGCGATTTAGACCCATCCACAAAATTAGGGACTTGAGGCTCTTCGTGGAGATGCTTCCCCACTCCGTGGCCCACGAATTCTTTTACCACACTACAGCCATGGCTTTCAACCCATTTTTGCACGGCAAAGGAAATATCCGAAACTCTGTTTCCTTTTTTAGCTTGTTGAATCCCCTTTTTCAGAGCAGTTTCGGTCACGTTCAGCAGTTCCTGCACGTCCATGGAACAGCCGCCGGCCGGCACCGTCATCGCGTTGTCGCCGATGTACCCTTCATAAGAGACACCGACATCCAGGCTAACGATATCGCCCAGCACCAGCCGCTGGGTGCTGCTGCCGATCCCGTGAATGATAACATCATTCACCGAGATACAAATTTGCCCCGGAAACCCGTGATAATTATAAAAAGCGCTCTTTCCACCATAATAGTCCATGCGCTCTTTGGCATATTGGTCGAGCTCCAGGGTCGTTACTCCGGGCTGCACCATTTTGGCAACATCCCGGAGTACACGAGCCGAAACTTTGCCTGCCGCCCGCATCCCTTGTATCCCTTTCTCATCTTTGATCGGAATTCTCATGATACTTCTTACAGGCCGTTCGTTATTCAACAAAAATTTTCAATTTCAAGACGTTTTAGAAACGTCCGCGAATACGTCCCTTCTTGAGGAAGCCGTCATAGTGCCTCATCATCAAGTGGGACTCGATTTGACGCATAGTGTCCAATACTACACCGACAAGAATCAGAATGCTCGTTCCTCCAAAGAAGCTGGCCACATTATAATCGATCTTGAAGTAGCCATACATCGTCATCGGAATAATCGCAATGATCGTCAGGAAGATCGCACCCGCCAGAGTCAAACGGCTCATCGCGTGGTGCAGGAAATCACAGGTCACCTGGCCGGGTCTGACACCGGGGATATACCCGCCGTTCTTCTTCAGATCGTCTGAGATCTGCAGCTCATTGAACTGAGTCGCCACCCAGAAATAGGTGAAGAAGATGACCATAGCGGCATATACGATCAGGTACAGCAACTGGCCGGAATGCAGCTGACGGGCGATCTCATTGAAGAGTTTCACCTCGAAAGCGCTTCCCAGATAGGTGAAGATCGTAGCAGGGAACATCAGCAGCGCCTGAGCAAAGATGATCGGCATAACACCCGCGTAGTTCACACGCAGCGGCAGGAAGGAAGTCGTTCCCGCGTAGGATTTACGACCCACTGTGCGTTGTGCGTACTGAACGGGGATCTTGCGCTGAGCCTGGGTAATCGCGATCACCGAGGCGACCACAACCACCATCAGGACGATCATCAGCACCAGATGGCCCATGTTGAACTGAGAGTCGGCACTGGTGAAGAACATATCCTTAACACCTTGAGCCGCAAGCGGGATACGCGAAAGGATACCGATCGTGATGATCAAAGAGATACCATTACCGATACCGCGTTCGGTGATCTGTTCACCCAGCCACATGAGCATAACAGTACCGGTCGTCAGCAGGATCGCTGTCTGGATCCGGTACCACCACAGATTGTCCACTAATACTAGATTTCCCTCGAAACCGGAGAATAATTTACCCGGATGCTCGAAAGCTAACGCCATCACGAAACCCTGTCCCAGACAGAGCAGTACTGTCAACACACGTCCGTATTGGATGATCTTGATCCGTCCGCCGGCTTCACGGGCCAAACGGCTCAGCTTGCCCACAACAGCGGTAAGCAGCTGCAGGACGATCGTGGCACTAATATATGGCATGATGCCCAATGTACCCACAGCGCAGCGCTCAAGCGCACCACCCGTGAACATACTGTACATACCCAGCAGGCCACCACCTACGTCAGCGTGTGAATCAAAATACTGCTTCAGGAGGCTGCTATCCAGTCCCGGCAAGGGAATGATAGCCGCGAGCCTGCAAATACCCAGAACGATCAGGGTAAAGAAGATACGGGAGCGCAGCTCCGGGATCTTGAAGCAGTTAGCGAATGTATTGACAATATTTTTTAACATGAACAGCGTTCGTTATTTATTCTCGGAGGAAGAACAGGCACTGGCCTTGGATTCTTTCCTCGCTGCCGGAGCGACTTCACAGACACCGCCGGCGGCTTCGATCTTTTGTTTGGCCGCAGCGCTGAATTTATCAGCGACAATGGTCAATTTCTTGGTTAAATCACCGGTCGCAAGGATCTTGACTCCGTCATTGTGACCACGGACTAAACCGCAGGCGCGCAGGGCTGTCTCGTCAACGCGAGCACCCTCGTCGAAACGGTTCAGATCACTCAGATTCACAACGGAATAGATCGTTGCAAAACGGATGTTGTTAAATCCGCGTTTTGGAATACGGCGATAGAGGGGCATCTGACCACCCTCGAAACCGGGGCGGATGGATGAACCTGAACGGGCGGTCTGACCTTTGCCACCACGGCCGGAGGTCTTACCCAAACCGCTTGACTCACCTTTACCAAGACGTTTCACCCGATGGCGTGCGCCAGCGCGGGGTTTAAGTGTGTGTAATTGCATACCAATCAAGCTTCTGTTGTTGTTTCATCTTTCGGTTTGCGGTTCAGCCCGCGAACCTGCTGGATTTCATCACGAGTGCGCAGCATCTTCAGAGCGGCGATCGTGGCCTTGACCACATTGGCCGGGTTATTGGAACCCATGCTCTTGCTGAGTACATCCTTGATCCCCACCGCTTCCAGGACTGCTCTCACAGTCTTGCCGGCGATGATGCCCGTACCTTCAGAGGCCGGACGAAGAAGGATCTTGGCTCCATCATAGGTAGCACTGACTTCATGCGGAATGGTGTATCCCTTGTAAGAGATCTTGTCCATGCGCATCTTAGCCAGTTCCGTACCACGACGGATCGCATCAGACACTTCGTTTGCTTTGCCCAAAGCCAGGCCGTACTTGCCGGCGCGGTCACCTACGATGACGAGCGCGCTGAAGTTGAAACGGCGGCCACCTTTGACTACTTTAGAGGAACGGTTGATGAAAACAACCTTCTCATGCAGCTCCGGTCCTTGTTCTTGAGGGAAATCACCCTTCTTCTGCTCAAAGGAACGGCGTTGTGAGCGTCCCTGTCTGCCTCCATTGCGAGGATTCACATTTTTTGCTTCTGACACAGTAAATTCTCCTATAACAAGTTAGAATACTAGACCGGTCTCTCTGGCGGCATCCGCAAGAGCTTTGACCTTACCATGATAAACAGCACCATTTCTGTCAAATACCACCTTGGTGATACCCGCGGCCTTGGCTGCTTCGCCGGCTTTCTTGCCAATCTCCACAGCGGACTTCACGTTTGCGGACAGCTTTGCGCTCTTACCCTCTTTATTATTGGTTGAGACCCAAGCCAGTGTCTTACCGGATTCGTCATCAATAAACTGCACATAGATGTGCATATTGGTGAACTTAACGCTCATACGGGGGCGTTCCTGAGTTCCGTTTACCTTCTTGCGAATCCGCCAGCGGCGAATTCTCAACAACCTGTTTTTCTGAATATTCTTCATCTTTTATTGGACACGGCTTGAACCGTATCCGGGTTGTATTCAAATCAATTATTGAACAGTTTTACCTTCCTTATGAACGACATGCTCGCCCACATAACGAACACCCTTGCCTTTGTAAGGTTCAGGCGGATAGAAGGCTCTGAGCTCAGCGGCTACACGGCCCACATCATTCTTATCGATACCCTCAACGGTGAGTTTCGTACTGGAATCATCCACGGTCACTTTCACGCCAGCCGGCAGATTGTAAACACAGGGATGAGCATAACCCAAAATCATCGTGACCACCTGACCAGCAACGCTGGCCTTGAAGCCGACACCCTGGATTTCGAGTTTCTTCACATATCCTTCGGAAACACCCTTGACCATATTGGCAATACGGGCGCGGCAGGTGCCGTGCATTGCCTTGGAGACGGCGCTGTCATTATCACGTTTGACAACGACCTTGTCAGCTTCCACTTCCACAGAGGTGTGAGGCAGGATGCCAAAGGACAACTTGCCTTTGGAGCCTTCCACAAAAACTTCCTGTCCTTTGACAGAAACTTTCACACCAGCCGGCAGCTGAACGGGAACTTTACCAATTCTTGACATATTCTTCTAATTCCCTTTCTACCAGATATAGCACAGTACTTCACCGCCGCAGTTATTCTTGCGGGCTTCCACCCCTGTCATCACACCCTTGGGTGTGGAAAGGATGACGATGCCCAGGCCGCCCAGGACGCGCGGAATGCTCTTGACGGGCACATAGCAGCGGATGCCGGGCTTGCTGATACGACGCAAGGCCTGAATGACATGCTTACGATTTTGATATTTCAAAGTCAGGGTCAGATTCTTGATCTTATCCCCTTCCACCACATAATCCAGTATGTACCCCTCATCCTTCAGGATGCGGGCAATGGACTCCTTGATTTTGGAGTACGGGACCGTTGCGGTCTTGTGCTGAGCAGCACCTGCATTGCGCACTACGGTCAGAAAATCAGCAATTGTATCCATATAATTTGTTTACCAGCTTGCTTTTGTTACTCCGGGAATCAGTCCATTCCTTGCCATCTCACGGAAAGCGAGACGGGAGACACCGAATTTGCGAAGGAATCCATGACGACGACCACTGAGCGAACAGCGGTTTACGAGACGAACTGTGCTGGAGTTGCGGGGCAACTTGGACAGTCCGGCGTAATCATGGTTGGCCTTCAGTTCTGCGCGCTTAGCGGCATATTTCGCCACCAGTTCGCGTTTCTTCTTTTCACGTTGGATCCAAGATTTCTTAGCCATAATAATTTACCGTCTCTCGGCAAAAGGCATGCCGAGCTTTTTCAGTAGATCAAGGGCCTCTGCGTTAGTTTTTGCAGAGGTAACGATGGTGATATCCATACCCTGGTTCCTTTTGACCTTGTCAGCGTCGATTTCCGGGAAGATGACCTGGTTGGCAATACCGATAGAGTAATTGCCGCGGCCGTCAAAACCTCTGGGAGAGATCCCGCGGAAGTCGCGAATACGCGGCAGCGCTGTTGAGATCAGTCGGTCAAGGAATTCAAACATCACTTCTCTGCGCAGGGTTACGTGGCAACCGATTTGCTGTCCTTTGCGCAGTTTGAAATTTGCAACACTCTTGCGAGCACGATCGGGTACCGGCTTGCGCCCGGTGATGGTCATCAATTCCTTGATGGCCTCATCCACAGCACCCTTTTCCGTAGAGGTATCCCAACCCATACGGACGACGATTTTCTCCACCTGGGGAACCTGGTGCACATTGGTGTACTTCCAGTTCTCGATCAGAGCGGGGCGAACGGTCTCTACATACTTTTGATAAAGTCTAGTCGCTTTCATTTATATCCTTACTTTGCGGCTTTAGCCTTTTTACGGGCATCATAGAGCTCTGCCCTCATCAGGTTAGAGATATGAATGGAGCCTTCGCGTTCGATAATGGCGCCGTTGGGATTGGCCTGGGAGCGGCGTGTATGCCGCTTGATCATGTTCAGACCTTCCACCACTGCGCGCTGTTTATCACGCATTACAATCAGAACCTTGCCGCGCTTGCCGCGCAGGGCCGGTTTTCCGTTTTTCTCTTTTCTGCTGCCAGAGATGACGACAACTTCATCACCTTTTCTGATAGCCTTCAGAGCACTCTTTTTATTTTCCATAATTAGATAACCTCCGGAGCCAGTGAAATGATTTTCAAAAATTTCTTTTCACGCAACTCACGAGCCACAGGGCCGAAAATACGTGTTCCTTTCGGATTATTGTCCTTATCAACGATCACGATGGCGTTGTGATCAAATCTCACGCAGGATCCGTCCGCGCGGTAGATCGCTCTTTTGGTGCGAACGACTACGGCGTTGACAACATCACCCTTTTTCACCGTGCCATCGGGAGTAGCTTCCTTGATATGCGCCTTGATGACATCACCAATGCGGGCATACTCCTGATTGGACCCCAGTACACCGATGGCGGCCGCCTTGCGGGCACCCGTATTATCGGCAACGTCTAAAATACTACGAACTTGTAACATCTAATAGCCTCTCTCTCTTTAGATAACGTCGTGTTTTACTATTTTCACCAGACTCCAGCGTTTCAGCTTGGAAAGAGGTCTGGTTTCCTGAATGCACACCGTATCACCAATCTGCGCTTCCTGCTTTTCATCATGAGCGTAGAATTTCTTCTTGGTGATGACAATCTTCCTAAACTGAGGATGTGCATGGCGGCGGGCCACTTCCACCACGATGGTTTTATTCATCTTGTTAGAGATGACCGTGCCTACTTTTTCCTTGCGAACTGATTTCTTGACTTCAGTATTTTCCATATCTCAATAATTAGGCTGATTTTTTACGTTGTTTGGAGAGCTGCGTTTCAACGCGCGCAATATCTCTGCGAAGAGAACGAATGCGGTGTGACTTCTCCAATTGGCTGCTGGCTTTCTGCAAACGGAGGTTGAACAACTCCATGCGCAGATCACGTCCCTTGACCAACAGTTCCTGCACAGTTAAATCTTGGATTTCAGATATTTTCATATTTACTTCCTACTTTCTATGCTTCTGCGTGGTGGCGGGCAATGAATTTGGTGCGGATCGGCAGCTTGCAAGCCACCAAGCGCATCGCTTCACGAGCCTGAGACTCGGTCACGCCTTCCACTTCCAGGATGATGTTGGCCGGGCGGATCACTGCCACCCAGGATTCGACCGCGCCCTTACCGGTACCTTGACGTACTTCCAGAGGCTTCTTAGTGAACGGTTTATCAGGGAACACGCGCAGCCATACTCTGCCATGACGTTTCATAGCACGGGTAACGGCTACACGGGCGGCTTCCAGCTGGCGTGTATCCATCCAGCAGCGTTCCAATGCCATCAGGCCGTAGGTCCCAAACGCCAGGAAATTCCCGCGTGTGGCCGTACCGGCGCGATTGCCGCGTTGTTGTTTACGATATTTAACTCTTGAAGGAATTAAAGGCATATCTGTCCTTCCTTACCCTTTAACGGGCGGCTTGTTGGGAAGCCTGCTTTTTCTCCATCATATCACCGGTGCATACCCAACATTTCACACCGATCTTACCATACAAAGTTTTCGCTTCCGCGAAACCATAATCTATGTTCGCGCGCAGAGTGTGCAGGGGAACTCTACCCTCGTGATAATTTTCAGAACGAGAGAGTTCCGCTCCACCTAAGCGGCCCGAACAGCGAATCTTTACTCCTTGAGCTCCGGAATCCATCACAGTTTGGATGGATTTCTTCATAGCGCGGCGGAAAGACACACGGCGCTCCAGCTGCAAGGCGATATTCTCAGCGACCAGCTGCGCGTTTGTTTCAGGTCTTTTTACTTCCTGGATCTCAACGTACACTTCCTTCTTAGTCATCTTTGACAATTCTTCTTTGAGCTTGTCAATATCCTGGCCTTTACGGCCAATGACTAAACCCGGACGAGCCGTCAGGATCGAAACACGGCAGCGGGCTCCGGCGCGCTCGATATTGATGCGCGGCACAGAGGCTGATTCCAGTTTATTTTTCAAAAAGCGTCTGATCTTATCGTCTTCCTCCAGCAGTTTGCTAAACTCGCTCTTGGAAGCGTACCAGCGTGAACGCCAGTCCTTGTTCAAGGAAAGTCTCAGGCCAATTGGATTAGTTTTTTGTCCCATATCTAGTCAATTAATTCTCGGTATTTATGTCAGAGAGTACGATACGGACGTGACATCCCCGCTTGAGGATATGTCCCGCTGAACCGCGAGCTTTAGGGGTAAAACGTTTGTAGGTGCGGGCGGCACCTGCCACGGACTCGACAATCCAGAGAGATCCCTCATCCAGACCGAAATTATTCACTGCGTTTGCAATGGCAGATTTCAAGGTATTGAGCACGGCACGGGCGGATTTACGCGGCACATAGGCCAACGCCGCCTGAGCATCGATCGCTCTCATACCATGGATCTGTCTTGTCACCTCGCGCATTTTCTGAGGAGACATACGGATATTTTTTGTTACAGATAAAACTTTCATAGCTTCTCTTACTTCGCCTCCGCTTTGGCTGTATGGACACCGTGCTTCTTGAATGTACGGGTCAACGCAAACTCACCTAAACGGTGACCAACCATATTTTCAGTCACGAACACCGGCAGGAACATTCTGCCGTTGTGAACATTAATCGTTAATCCCACAAATTCGGGGGTCACCATCGAACGCCTGGACCAAGTCTTGATAGGCTTCTTGGAAGAGGCTTTATTCATCGCTTGTACTTTCTCCATCAGGGAGGGGTCTACAAACGGACCTTTTTTAATTGAACGTCCCATAACTACTCACTTATTTCATTTTCATCGGACGTCCATCACGACGGGTCACGATGTAGCGATTTGAATATCTGACTTTCTTGCGGGTCTTGAAACCCTTGGTAATAACACCCCATGGAGTCACCGGATGACCACCGCCGGCCGTTCTGCCTGCACCACCACCCATTGGGTGATCAACAGGGTTCTTACAAACAGCGCGGGAAAGAGGTCTGAGACCCAGATGACGGGAACGGCCGGCTTTGCCCAGCACAACGTTCTCATGATCGGTGTTGCCAACCTGTCCCAGTGTCGCATAGCACTGCTCTTTGACCTTGCGGATTTCTCCGGAGGGCAGACGAACCAGCGCGTATCCGTCAGCAATGGACATCAGCGTGGCCATACCGCCTGCGGCACGCACCAGCTGACCGCCCTTGCCGGGGATCAATTCGATATTATGGATCACTGAGCCGATGGGAATACTCTTCAGAGGCAGGCTGTTGCCCACTTCCGCAGGAGCGGCTGCACCGCTGGAAACACGGGCGCCTACTTTCAATCCCACAGGAGCCAGGATGTAGCGTTTCTCACCATCTTTGTACTCCAGCAGCGCCAGATAAGCTGAGCGCATCGGATCATATTCAATGGCTACCACACGGGCTTCCACATCAAACTTATTGCGGCGAAAATCCACTAAGCGGATCTTCTGTTTGTGCCCGCCGCCGCGACCGCGGGATGTCACACGACCTTGGCTGTTGCGGCCGCCGGTCTTCTTGCGAATTTGAACCAGACTCTTTTCTGGTTTATCTTTGGTAATCTCCTCAAAAGACGATACGGTAAGATACCGCAGCGAAGGAGTTAAGGGTCTAAATGATTTAACAGGCATAGTTTTTAGGTTAATATGATTTTATCGCCTTGTTTTAATGTTACGATGGCCTTTTTCCAATCAGAGGTCCATCCGGCAGCGGCCGTTCTCTGACGACGCTGTTTGCCGCGGACATTCATGGTATTGACCTTGACCACCTTCACCTTGAACAGTTCCTCGACAGCCTGACGGATCTGGATCTTGGTAGCCCTCTTGTCAGCTATCATGGTGTATTTGTTCTGTTCGGATTGAGCAGTCCCCTTTTCGGTGATGCGCACCGTTTTAATAATATCAAAAGAATTCATGCTCTTACTTGGTGATGATGCGTTCTTCTATTTTGGCCCAGGCTTTCCGGGTCACCACGACTTTGGTCGATGCCAAAACATCGTAGGGATTCACTGTGGCACTATCCACAACTTTAACTTTCTGCACGTTGCGGGAAGCAAGGCAGAAGTTCGTATTGATATCTTCATCCATCGCTGCGATGAAGAGAACCTTGGCTCCGTCCAGTCCCATGTCTTTGAGGATCTGAACGAATTGACCCGTCTTGGGAGACTGCATCTTCAGTTCATCCACAGCCACCAGGTCACCGGCGCAAGCGCGGGTGCTGATCAGCTTCTGAAGAGCCAGACGGCTGACCTTGCGGTTCACCTTCTTGGAGTAATCGCGCGGTTTCGGTCCAAAGACCACACCGCCTCCGGGCCACAGCGGAGAGGCAAAGGAACCCGCACGAGCGCGGCCTGTGCCCTTCTGGCGCCACGGTTTCTTACCGGATCCGGCCACTTCACCCATGGTCTTGGTGCAGGCTGTTCCGGAGCGCTGCGCTGCGCGGATAGCTGTCACCGCCTCATGAGCGGCCTGGGTACCTACAAGTCTTTTACCGAGTTCTTCAAACTTCTCTAATTGAGAGCTGACCTCGATCTGTCCTTGTTCTTTTCCCTGTAAATCTTTAACTGTAATCGTCATGTCCTACTCCTTATTTCTTGGCGACTTTCGGTTTTTTCTTCGATTCACGAATGATGACATAATCGCCTTCGGCTCCGGGCATACAGCCGCGGATGAGGATGACGTTATCTTCAGGCAGAATAGCCGCCACCTGCAGGTTCTGCACGGTACGGCGTACTTGTCCCATGTGACCGGGCATCTTCTGTCCCTTGGCAATGTTACCAGGGAACAAACGGCAGCCCAATGCACCTGTTCTGCGTTTCCAACCTTTGGAACCGTGTGTAGCGGGACCGCCGTGGAAGTCGTAGCGCTTGACTACGCCAGCGAATCCATGGCCCTTCGTAATACCAATGCAGTCCACATAATCGCCCTGAGCGAAAACATCCACGTTCAGCACATCGCCCTCATTGACTTTGAGGGAGAAGTCGCGGAATTCGCGCAGTTTCTTGACAGGGGCCGCATTGTGCTTTTGGAAGTGTCCAGCCAACGGCTTACTGATACGAGTTTCTTTTTGATCATCAAACCCGAGCTGCACTGCACTATAACCGTCTTTTTCAACAGTCTTGCATTGTACCACACGATTTGGACCAGCAAGGACTACTGTCACAGGGACAATGTTGCCTTCGGTATCATAAATACGAGTGTGGCCAAGTTTTTTACCAATTAAACCTACCATATTCTTTCCTTATACCTTGACGGTGATATGAACGCCCGCAGGAAGATTGAGTTTTTTCAATTCATCCACGGTTTTTGCAGTCGGATCAAGGATGTCCAGAAGACGTTTGTGCGTTCTCTGCTCAAACGTTTCTTGTGATTTCTTGTCCGCGTGAGGAGACCTCTGCACGGTATAGCGTTCTACGCGCATCGGCAGAGGGATCGGGCCGGCTACACGAGCACCGGTGCGTTTGACGGTATCCACGATTTCACTCGCGGACTTATCAATGACTCGGTGATCATAAGCTTTCAGCCTGATTCTAATTCTTTGTCCAGCCATATATATTTCTAATTAATTTCCCGGATGGCAGGCATTTCTGCCCCCATCTGGTTTTAAACTGTCCGAGACACTTTCGGTTCGGACTTTTCTAGTATAACCTCAAGCACAGAAGCCGGCACCGGTTCAAAGTGCGATGGCTCCATTGAATACGACGCACGGCCCTTGGACAGGGACCGTATAGCCGTAGCATACCCAAACATCTGCGCAAGCGGAACTTCGGCATTCAGTAACGTGATATCTGCTTTCGCTTCAATCGACGAAACCTTACCGCGCCTGCGAGATAAATCACCCAGAAGATCGCCCTGATATTCATCGGGCGTGCTTACTTCGACCTTCATTACAGGCTCGAGGACGATAGGTTTAGCATTTTTCGCCGCATCTTTCAAGGCAAAAATTCCAGCCATTTTAAATGCGAGCTCGCTAGAGTCCACTTCGTGATACGAACCTTCCAGGATCGAGACCTTCATATCGACCATCGGATAGCCGGCCAGAACGCCGGTATCAATGGCCTCTTTGATGCCTGCCATAGTCGGGGCGATATACTCTTTAGGTATCGTTCCCCCAACGACTTTGCTAACGATTTCCACTCCTGCCCCGCGGGTGTTCGGCTCAATACTGATAATGGCATGGCCATACTGACCGCGGCCGCCGGATTGACGGATGAATTTCCCCTCGCCCTTGGCGGCTTGGGTGATCGTTTCGCGATAGGCAATTTGTGGCGCGCCGACAAAAGCTTCCACCTTAAATTCGCGAAGTAAGCGATCGCGAATGATGTCCAAGTGGAGTTCACCCATGCCGGCGATAATAAGCTGACCCGTTTCTTCGTTGGTATAACAGCGAAAAGTCGGGTCTTCTTCTGAAAGTCTTTGCAGCGCTGTCGTTAATTTCTCACGATCAGCCTTTGTTTTCGGTTCCACCGCCATACTGATGACCGGTTCCGGGAAGGTCGGAGGCTCCAGCAGCACGGCGGAGTCCTCAAAGCAGAGCGTATCACCGGTGGTCACGTTTTTCAGCCCGACCACCGCGGCGATATCGCCAGCGTGGACCTTATCCAGTTCCAGTCGATCATCCGCCTGGATCATCATCAAACGGTTGATGCGCTCTCTCTTACGAATACGCGGATTATAAACGGTATCGCCGTTCTTGAGAGTGCCGCTGTAAACGCGGATGAATACCAGTTTGCCCACATAAGGATCGCTCCAAAGTTTGAAAACCAGCGCGGTAAACTTACCGTGATCGGAAGTCTTGACCGCCATTGTCTTTTCAAAATCCAGAGGATCATGGGCTTCTGCGGGTGGAACATCCAGCGGAGAAGGCAGATAGTCCACCACCGCGTCCACCAGGGGCTGCACCCCTTTCTTGCGGAAAGCCGTTCCGCAGAGCACTGGAACAAATTCCAAGGCGATGGTCAGACGGCGAATGGCCGTCTTGAGGGTATTAGGACTGATCTTCTTCTCCATGATGACCATTTCTGCGATCTGGTCATCTTTATTGGATACGGCGTCTATCAACTCTTCCAATGCCAGATGGGCATTGTCCTTCATCTCAGCCGGGATCTCCGTGATGCTGTAGCGGAGTCCTTCCGGATCCGCCTCATCATAGATGATCGCTTTCTGATTGATGATGTCGATGACACCTTTGAATTTATCTTCTTTGCCGATCGGCAGCACCACCGGGTAGGCATAAGCACCCAGTTTGCGGCGCATTTCGGCAACAACTGCATCAAAATTGGCTCCCGTGCGGTCCATCTTGTTGATGAACGCGATACGGGGGACTTTATACTTGGTGGCCTGGCGCCAGACAGTCTCAGACTGCGGCTGTACGCCTCCTACAGCACAAAATACGGAAACCGCCCCGTCCAGAACACGCATGGAGCGTTCCACCTCTGCGGTGAAGTCCACGTGGCCCGGAGTGTCAATGATATTGATGCGGTGGGCGATCCCGGGGAAGCTCTTCACCATGCCGGGCTCCTCCTTCTGAGTCCAGTAACAGGTGATGGCCGCCGAAGTAATAGTAATACCACGCTCACGCTCCTGTTCCATCCAGTCCGTCACCGTATTGCCATCGTGGACATCACCCATTCTGTGGATGAGCCCCGTATAGTAAAGGATGCGCTCTGTAGTGGTGGTTTTGCCGGCATCGATATGCGCCGCAATACCTATATTACGAGTGCGTTCGAGTGGATAAGCTCGATCTGAAGCATTCGGATTGATCTCCTCAGCTTGTATATTGTCAGTATCTTGCACCTACTAAAAAAAACTGAATAAAAACGCCCCGCTCAAAAAAAACATCGGGGCGTTATTGGAATACCGCTTTACTGATTACCAGCGGAAGTGAGCGAATGCCTTATTGGCCTGAGCCATTCTGTGCATATCGTCACGTTTACGGATTGCGCTGCCTTGCCCTTGTGCAGCTTCAGAAATTTCATTAGCCAAAGCGTCTTTCATAGCGATGCCTTTGCGGGCAGCGGCCAGGGAGACGATCCAGCGGATAGACAGGGAAATCTGTCTGTCAACGGGGACTTCCAGAGGAACTTGATAGGTCGCACCACCTACACGGCGGGCTTTGACCTCCAGGCGGGGTTTTACATTATCAATGGCGCGTTGAACGATCGCCATAGGTTCCACACCGGGGTTCTTCGCAGCCAGAACGTCAAAAGCTCCATGAACGATCTTCTGGGCTTTGGACTTCTGCCCCCATTTCATCACTTTATTGATCAAACGAGCAACCAGAACGCTATGGTATTTACCATCTTCCGGAACTGCTCTACGTACAGCACGACGACGACGAGACATATCTTAAACTATTTCTTGGCCGCGGCCTTGGGTTTCTTCACTCCGTACTTGGAGCGACTCACACGACGTTTCTCCACACCGGCGGTATCAAGCGTACCGCGAACAATGTGATAACGCACACCAGGTAAGTCTTTTACACGACCACCACGTACCAGAACGATTGAGTGTTCCTGCAGGTTGTGACCTTCATCAGGAATATATGCAATCACTTCAAATCCATTGGAAAGACGAATCTTCGCCACTTTACGCATAGCGGAGTTCGGCTTCTTGGGGGTACGAGTCATAACTTGTAAGCATACCCCACGACGAAAAGGACATTTATCCAAAGCCGGTGCTTTGGACTTCTCATTCAACTTATTCCGTCCCTTGCGGACGAGTTGGTTAATTGTTGGCATTCTTTAACTATCGTTTTTGCGATCTTGCCCTAGAGCGGGCAGAGCTGTCTATATTATCAGTGTTGCCGGATTTTGGCAAACACTTCTCTCAACTTTTTTTCAAGGGAGAGGTCAACCCCCTCCCTATCAACTTGTTTTAAATCTCCTAAAAAAAGTGTCACAAATCCTTGTTATCCTCTTTTAGGAATCGAAATCTTCATTTTCATCTATGGGCGTCTCCTCCTCATAGACTTCATCCATACCCAGGCTCGCTTTGAGCTCGGATACTTTATCCGGATTGCTGTCATCCTCAACTTCCTTCTCCGGAACAGGTTCTTCCACAGGCTTGACCAGCGGTTTGAGCTTGATGGAACGATAAGTCGGGAATCCTGTGCCGGCGGGGATCAAGTGCCCCATGATCACGTTTTCCTTGAATCCGCGCAGTGCGTCCACACGGCCTGTCGTGGCCGCTTCGGTCAGCACCTGTGTCGTATCCTGGAAGGATGCCGCGCTCAGGAAGGAATCGGTCTGCAAAGATGCCTTGGTGATACCCAAAAGCACCGGCTGACCTTCCGCCGGGCGGCCGCCCATTTGATCGATGCGTTTATTCTCTTCCTCAAAGGCGACACGATCCACCTGCTCACCCCACAGGAACAGGGAATCTCCCGGTTCCGTGATGCGGACTTTGCGAAGCATCTGACGGATGATGATCTCCACGTGTTTATCATTGATGGAGACACCCTGCGTGCGGTACACCTCCTGAACTTCGTTCAGCAGATGTTCCTGCAGCTCCTGAGGTCCGCAGACATCCAGCACTTCGTGAGGCACCACGGAGCCTTCTGTCAGCTGCTGACCTTTCTTCACATAGTCGCCCTTGAACACGATGACGTGCTTGCCGATGGGAATCTGGTGATCTTCAGATTCACCGGTCTTCGGATCCGTGATGATGATCGTGCGCTTGCCGCGCTGAGTCGGTCCCATATCCACTATACCGTCAAAACGGGCGATTTCCGCCGCGTCTTTCGGACGGCGCGCTTCAAAGAGCTCAGCCACACGCGGCAGACCGCCGGTAATATCCTTGGTCTTGGCCTGACGGCGAGGCGTCTTGGCCAGCTGGCTGCCCGCGTAAATAGTAGAACCGTCTTCCACAACGATGTGGGCGCCCGAAGGAATGGGATAAACTCCCAGCACTTTTCCTTTTTTATCTAAAATGTTGATCTGAGGACGTTCTTCCTTATATTCCAAAACGACCAGATTGGAGGAACCCGCCGAACTGTTTTCATGCTCCACAGTGATACCCTCGATGATATCCTGGAATTGAACGATACCTTCATGCTCGGAAATAACAGGTACATTATACGGATCCCAGCGAACCAGCCGGTCACCGGCCTTGATCTTGGAACCATTCGGGAAGAGAATACAGGCACCGATCACGATCTTGTATTCCTCCAGAGTTTCACCACTCTCATCCCTGATAGAAATGGAACCATTCTTATTCAGAACGATGTGACCGCCTTCGATCTCGACCGAACGCAGATCCGCGTAATGCAGAGTGCCGTCATGGTGAGCAATAATTTCCGGCTGTTTGAATGTCTGGGAAGCCGTACCGCCGACGTGGAATGTACGCATCGTCAGCTGGGTTCCCGGCTCACCGATGGACTGAGCGGCAATGATGCCGACAGCTTCACCGATCTTCACCTTGGTGCCAGTGGCCAGATTACGGCCGTAGCAGCACGCGCACACACCGAAACGGCTTTCACATGTCAGAACGGAGCGGATCTTCACTCGTTCAATACCGGCATTATCCAGCAGTTCCGCCGCAGCTTCATCGATTTCCGCGTTAGCGGGGACTAAAATCTTGTTAGGATCGTGCGGATCATAAATGTCATCGCACGCGTGACGGCCGATGATACGCTCACTCAGTTTGACACGTTCCTCATCACCGTCTGTGATCGCCTGCACCCAAATACCGTTCGTGGTTTCACAGTCTTCCTCACGGATGATCACATCCTGCGAGACATCCACCAGCTTACGGGTCATGTAACCGGAGTCCGCAGTCTTGAGCGCCGTATCAGCCAAACCTTTACGGGCACCGTGTGTGGAAATGAAGTACTCCAACACGGTCAAACCTTCACGGAAGTTGGACAAGATCGGGTTCTCAATGATCTCACCGGATGGCTTGGCCATCAGACCACGCACACCGGCCAGCTGACGCACCTGTTGTTTATTACCGCGGGCGCCGGAATCCACCATCATGAATAGAGGATTGTACTCGGCCTTGCCGTGGTTGTCCTTCAGGGTCTTCAGCATGACTTTCGCGATCTCATCGCCGCAATGGGTCCAGATATCAACGATCTTATTGTAGCGTTCACCACTGGTAATAATACCGCGGCTGAACTGCTTCTCAGTCTCGTCAACCTGTTTTTGAGCCATTTCGATCTGCTGGTTCTTCTCATCCGGGATGATCATATCATCAATACCGATGGAGACACCGGCCACGGTCGCGTAGCGGAAACCGAATTCCTTCAAGTGATCCAGTGTTTCGATCGTTGTGGCGTGACCGCACTTCTTATAGCAGGCGCTGATCAGCGAGGCGATCTGGTTCTTGCCCGCGGCCTTGTTATAGAAACCCAGTTCCAGAGGCCAGACTTCACTGAACAGAACACGACCCACCGTTGTTTCGATCAAACGGCTCTTGGGATCACCGAAAACGGTTTCCTTGCCCAAGTCCGGATTCGCCAGCAGGATCCTCTCATGAACACGAATGGAACCATCCGCGTAGGCAAAAATCGCCTCAAACTTGTTGCCGAACATATACGGATGCTCCCGCTTGTCTTCCGGCGTGCGGGGATCGGCGGTCAGATAATAGCAGCCCAGGGTGATATCCTGAGTCGGCATCATGATCGGCTTGCCGCTGGACGGACTGAAAATGTTATTGGAAGAAAGCATCAGCAGACGAGCCTCTAACTGCGCCTCCACAGACAGAGGAACGTGCACGGCCATCTGGTCGCCGTCAAAGTCCGCGTTGAACGCCGTACAAACCAGCGGATGGACACGGATAGCTTCACCTTCGATCAGCACCGGTTCAAACGCCTGGATGGACAAACGGTGCAGCGTCGGAGCGCGGTTCAGCAGAACGGTATGACCTTTGGTCACCTGCTCCAGCACATCCCACACCTCGCGAGGCTGTCTTTCGATCATCTTCTTGGCTGAACGCACTGTATGCACCAGACCCTTTTCTTTCAGACGGCGGATGATGAACGGCTCGAACAAGACCAGAGCCATCTTCTTGGGCAGACCGCATTGATGGACTTTCAGCTCAGGTCCGATAACGATCACAGAACGGCCGGAATAGTCCACACGTTTGCCCAGCAGGTTCTGACGAAAACGTCCGCTTTTGCCCTTCAGCATATCGCTGAGAGACTTCAAATCGCGATTTCCCACCGCGGAAACAGCGCGTCCGTGACGGCCGTTATCCAGCAGTGCGTCCACCGCTTCCTGCAGCATACGTTTCTCATTGCGGACGATCACATCCGGGGTCTTCAGTGCCAGCAGATTCTTCAAACGGTTATTGCGGTTGATCACGCGGCGATACAAATCATTCAGATCAGATGTCGCGAAACGGCCACCCTCCAGCGGGACCAGCGGACGCAGATCCGGTGGAATGACCGGCAGTACCGTCAGCACCATCCATTCCGGACGGGTATGGGAATAAAGGAACCCTTGCAGCAGCTTGATGCGGCGGGCCAGCTTCTTCTTGGTCTGCTTGCTCTTCGTAGCAGCCATCTCCTCAGTGATGCGGTCGATATCCGCCTGCAGATCCACTTTTTCCAAAGCGTCGCGAATAGCGGAAGCACCCATCTTGGCAACAAAAGCGTCACGGCCGTACAGTTCGCAAGTCTCCATGTACTCCACTTCATTGAGCAGCTGATGTTTTGCCAAACCCGTCTCACCGGGATCCACTACGATGTAATCTTCGTAATAAATGACACGCTCCAGATCCTTGATGCTCATATCCAGGATCAATCCGATACGGGAAGGAGCACATTTGAAATACCATATATGAGTGACCGGCTCTGCCAGGTCAATATGCCCCATGCGCTCACGGCGCACACGAGCCAGTGTCACCTCCACACCGCAGCGGTCACAAACCACACCGCGATGCTTGATGCGTTTATACTTGCCGCAAGAACACTCCCAGTCCTTCACAGGACCGAAAATACGTTCGCAGAACAAACCACCCTTTTCAGGCTTGAAAGTACGATAATTGATCGTCTCCGGATTTTTTACTTCACCTTTAGACCAAGAATGGATCGTCTCCGGCGAAGCCACCGTAATAGAGACAAAATCTACTTGATTGACCTTCTCCATGCCCAGCAGTTTGCGGGCAGCGTCTTTCTGAATGTTAGCGGTAACAACCGTATTCGTCGTTGTAGTCATTGATTTTCTTTCGTGTTCTATCCGGTTAAACTATTCTTCATCGTCTCCAAACAAGGCGCGCAGATCATTGGCCTTGTCTGAGCTTTCTGATTCTTCATCCTTCTCATCATCTGTGTCGGAATCCTCCACATTGAATGAAGATTGAGGCGGGATCCCGCTTTGCAGCAGCTGCGCCGTTGCCAGAAGCGTTCCCTCCTCACCGCCTGTGCCTACACGCACATCCATGCCCAGTGACTGCATTTCCTTCACAAGCACGTTGAAGGATTCAGGCACACCGGCATCCAGAGCATTGTCACCCTTTACGATGCTTTCATAAATACGTGTGCGGCCCTGTACATCATCTGATTTGACTGTTAAAATTTCCTGCAGACCATAAGCCGCGCCATAAGCCTCCATGGCCCAGACTTCCATTTCACCGAAACGCTGTCCGCCATATTGAGCTTTACCGCCCAAAGGCTGCTGAGTGACCAGGGAATAAGGTCCGACCGCGCGGGCATGGATCTTATCGGCAACCAGGTGATCCAGTTTCATCATGTAAATGTACCCCACGACCACTTCCTGATCGAACCACTCGCCGGAGCGGCCATCGATCAGACGGGTCTTGCCGTTTTCGGGCAAACCGGCCTGAGTCAGATAAGCACGGATCTGCTTCTCGTTGATGCCATCGAACACCGGAGTCGCGATATGCAGTCCCAGGATCTTGGCAGCCCAGCCCAGGTGTGTTTCCAAAACCTGTCCCACATTCATACGGGAAGGCACACCCAGCGGATTCAGTACGATATCCATCGGCTGACCGTTTGGCAGGAACGGCATATCCTCTACCGGCACGATCTTGGCGACAACACCTTTATTACCGTGGCGGCCCGCCATCTTGTCACCCACAGAGAGCTTGCGCTTGGAAGCGATGTAAACCTTCACTGATTTCACAACACCGGTGTTGACCTCTTCACCCGCTTCGATCTGTCCGATCTCATCCTCATATTGGGTGCGGACATCATCAAATTTCTTGCGGAATCCGCCAATGATCTCATTGATCTTATTGCGGATCGGTGAAGGATCGATCTCGATCCGGTCATAAACCGACGCTAGCTTGCGCAGGAGTGTCTTGGTGATCTTGCGGTTGGCCGGGATAATGATCTCGCCCGTCTCGCTGTTGACCACATCCAGAGGGATCTTTTCGCCCAGCAGGATATTGCTCAAAGCCTCGGTCAACTGCTCACGCAGATCCTCCATCTTGTTCTTGAATTCATCCTGGATCTGACGGGACTGTTTCTTGGGATCCACTCCGGCACTTATCATGCCTTCTCTGCGTTTTTCCTGAGCCTTTTCAGATTCCTTCTTGGCCGAAACCTTGACATCCATCACGATGCCGTAAGTTCCGGAAGGAACACGCAGTGACGTATCTTTCACGTCCGCGGCCTTTTCACCGAAGATCGCGCGCAGCAGACGCTCTTCCGGGGCCAGCTCCGTCTCGCTCTTAGGTGTGATCTTGCCCACAAGGATGTCGCCGGGCTTGACTTCAGCGCCCACACGAATAACACCATCCATGCCTAAATTCTTCAGAGCTTCCTCGCCCAGGTTCGGGATATCACGAGTGATCTCCTCCGGTCCCAGTTTCGTATCGCGGGCACCGATCTCAAATTCATCAATGTGGATGGAAGTAAAAATATCTTCCTTCACAATGCGCTCACTGATCAGCACCGCGTCCTCAAAGTTGTATCCATTCCACGGCATGAACGCGACCAGCACATTTTTACCCAATGCCAGCTCACCGTTTTCCGTGCAAGGTCCATCCGCGATGACATCGCCTTTCTTGACGACATCGCCCCGCAGCACCAGCACCCTTTGATTGATGCAGGTTGCCGCGTTGGAACGCATAAACTTGCGGACAGAATAAACGCAAACACCGTTAGCAGGATCATGCTTCAGCTTCTTGGTGATATCCGGCATCTTACCGTCGGTAGTGATCACGATACGGCTTGCCGACACCGCGGCCACGATACCATCTATCTCAGAGATGATCACTGCGCATGAGTCGCGTGCCACACTGCCTTCCAAACCTGTTGCCACCAGCGGCGCGTCTGCCGTCAGCAGAGGGACTGCCTGGCGCTGCATGTTGGAACCCATCAGAGCGCGGTTTGCGTCATCGTGCTCCAGGAACGGGATCAGACCTGCGGCAACGGACACCACCTGCTTCGGCGAAACGTCCATATAATCCACACTCTGGGCATCCACCGTCAAAAAGTCGCCGGAACGACGACAGGTCACCTTGTCCGTTAAGAAATTTCCATTTTCATCAATGGGAGTATTCGCCTGGGCAATAACGAGGTTCTCCTCTTTATCCGCCGTCAGATACTCCACATCGGAAGAAACTTTTCCATTCACCACCTTGCGGTAAGGAGTTTCAATAAAACCAAAATCATTGATGCGGGCAAATGTCGCCAGCGAAGCGATCAAACCGATATTCGGACCTTCAGGAGTCTCAATAGGACAAATTCTTCCATAGTGCGAAGAATGAACGTCGCGGACTTCAAATCCAGCGCGCTCGCGAGACAAACCGCCCGGTCCTAAAGCGGAAAGACGACGTTTGTGAGTCATCTCCGCCAGCGGATTGATCTGATCCATGAACTGAGACAACTGACTGCGGCCGAAGAAATCACGGACCACCGCCGAAAGTGCCTTCGGATTGATCAGCTTATCCGGGGTCATGTGATCCGATGTTTGATCAAAGATCGTCATGCGTTCCTTCACCAAACGCTCTGTGCGGGCCAAACCAATACGGCACTGATTAGCCAGCAGCTCACCCACCGTTCTCACACGGCGGCTGCCTAAATGATCGATATCATCCGCGCACCCATGTCCGGTGCAAAGCCGCAGCAGATAACGAGTCGCGTACACCACGTCATCAGCCATCATGATACGTACATCCACGCACCCATCCTTCAGATCCAGTTTCTGTTTGAGATTATAACGACCCACACGCCCCAGATCATAACGGCGAGGATCAAAGAACAAGCGCTTGATCAGCGACTTGGCATTATTGGCTGTCGGAGGATCGCCCGGACGCAGACGACGATAGATCTCTTTCAGAGCATCTTCCTCGCTCTTGACCGGATCCTTCTTCAGGCATTTGATCATAATGCCGTCATCCACAGAGGCATCGATCAAACGAACCTTGCGCACTCCGGCATCCAGGATCGCCATCAAAACAGCCTTGGACAGCGGTTCAAACGCACGGCCCACGGTAGCGCCTGTCTCTGCATTCACAACATCTTCCACCAGAGCTAAATTCTCCAGTCCTTCGGAATCCATCGTCTTCTTGACATCCGCTTCTCTGATATCATAAAAGAGCTCCAGAATGTCTTTGTCCGTGGAATATCCCAGCACACGCAGGAAGGTGGTGATCAGGAATTTACGACGCAGTTTCTTGCGGTCTAAATAAATGTAAAGCAAATCACTGGTATCGAACTTGGCCTCGAACCAGGAGCCGCGATCCGGAATGATGCGGTAAGAATACAGCTTCTTGCCATTCGGATGCATCGTAGATTCAAAAGCGATACCAGGAGAACGATGCAGCTGGCTGACGATAACACGTTCCGCACCATTGATAACAAAAGTACCTTGAGGCGTCATCATTGGGATCTCACCCATGAAGACCACTTTCTCCTGGGTCACTCCATTGTTATTCAGCAGAAAAGTAACATTCAGAGGAACACCATAGGTCAACCCCTCGCGCAAAGCTTCCAGCCACGTGATTTTCGGTTCCGAAACCGTGTAACTCTTATAATTAAGAATGATCTTACCATCGTAGCTTTCTATGGGAAAAACTTCCGAAAAAGCCGCATGCAAACCGATGTCTAACCGTTTTTCTGGAGCTACATCCGCCTGAAGGAATTCCTTATAGGAATCGACCTGTAACTCTATCAACATCGGGGGCGGTATCACTTCCCGAATTTTTCCAAAATTAACTCTTTGTGGCACTTTCGATGACATTTAAGCCTCTCTGTGAAGATTTTGAAGATCAAATTTTATGACAAAACAAAACGACAACATCCCCTGACCTTCAAAAAAGGATGTTTCGCTTCTTATTTTAATATTTTTTCAGAGTATTTAAACCCCTAGGATTTAAACGCATACATAATGGAAATCCTTGATTCGAGGATTCCGAACCCGCACTATTTTGGCAATTTCAGAAGATAAAGACAAGCTTTTTTTCATAAAAATAAAAAAACACTGCCTTTACATGCAAAAAACAGGGCAGGAAACCTCAGGCATCCTGCCCCGTGTAATGGCACCCTCTAAAAACAGAGAGTACACATTCGAGTAAACTACTTGATTTCGATCTTGGCGCCAGCTTCTTCCAGCTTCTTCTTAGCGGCTTCAGCTTCTTCCTTGGTGACACCCTCGAGAATAGCTTTCGGGGCTTCTTCCACCATCTTCTTGGCATCGGCCAGACCCAGACCCGCTTTCACTTCGCGGACTGCTTTGATCACTGCGATCTTCTTGGCAGCGTCAATACCAGCGATGACAACATCAAAAGAGGTCTTCTCTTCAGCAGGAGCTGCGGCACCACCGGCAACAGCGGCTACTGCGACAGGCGCTGCGGCGGTCACGCCCCAGGCTTCTTCCAGACTCTTTACCAGCTCGGCGGCTTCGATCACCGTCAGCTTACCCAATTCTTCTACTAATGCTTTAATATCAGCCATTTTATACTTTCCGGCGTCGTCCCTGAAGCGTCAGGAAATTAGTCAGGCGCATCCCGTCCGACACCTATGTTTCTCTCTCTGTCCTTTCGGCTGGAAAGGACAGAGAAAATTGTTTTTGATTACGACTCTTTATCTACGTGAGCCTTGATGACACGGGCCAACTGCTGACCAGGAGCGGCCAGAGTACCCACCAACTTCGTCGCGGGAGCCTGGATCGTCCGCAGCAGCGTTGCGCGCAGTTCATCCAGAGGCGGCAGATCGGCCAGAATATTCAATGTAGCCACATCTGTGCGGGCTCCATCGATATAACCGAAAAGCAGAACACCCTTCTGAGTATCCTTATTGAAAGTCTTCACAGCCTTGGCAGCGGAAGCGACATCCTTTTGTCCTGTCACTACTGCAACCTGACCGAACAGACCTTCACCCACGTTCTCTAAACCGGCAGAGGTAGCGACCGTGCGGAACACCGTGCTTTTCACCACATGGGCTTCGGCACCGGCATCTCTCAGCCGTCTGCGCAGATCCGTAAACTGGCCAACGCTCATTCCCTTGTAGTCCACTACCAGGAAAAACGGAGAATCACTCAAACGAAGAGCATACTCCTGACCCATTGCCACCTTAATCTTATTCAGCTTATTCGCACCTTTCTTCATTGTAAATATCTCCTATATTTATTCAAGTACTGCCGTTCCACCCTTCAGCGCGATACGCACGGAAGGACTCATCGTAGTCGAAAGAGTGATACTCTGAATATATGTACCTCTTACCGCAGAAGGACGAGCTTTCTCGATTGCCGAAATAGCTGTCGTCACATTCTCAAAAATCTGTGTCTCATTAAAAGAGATCTTACCAACAGGCATATTAATGTTGGCTGTCTTGTCCACCTTATATTCCACACGGCCGGCCTTGAACTCTTTCACAGCCTTGCCGGTGTCATCGGTCACGGTACCCGTCTTGGGATTCGGCATCAAACCACGAGGACCTAACACCTTACCCAGCTTGCGCACTTCAACCATGGCTTCAGGCGTTGCGATGGCCACATCAAAATCCACCCAGCCGCCTTTGCATTTTTCGATCAGATCCTCAAAACCGACATTCTCGGCACCCGCCGCGACAGCGGCATCAAAAGAAGGACCAGCCTTGGTGAAAACTGCCACGCGGATCACGCGGCCACTGCCGTGCGGCAGCGGTACTGTACCGCGAACCAACTGATCTGACTGCTTGGGATCCACTCCCAAGTGAAATGACAGATCGATCGTCTCATTGAACTTGGCGCGCGGGAACTTCGTGAGGATCTCCACAGCCTTTTTCAACGGATAACGCTCCTCAAGGTTTGCTACCTTGAGACCATTTTTATAACGTTTACTTTCTTTTCTTTGCATCTCTATATGCGGTTTTCGGGTCTGTTAGACCCTCCCGCTTTTCTATTTTGCAGGATATATACGTTAGAAATTAACCAACGACTTCAATACCCATGCTGCGAGCCGTACCCGAAATCACACGGATGGCGGCTTCTTCACTATTTACATTCAGATCTTTGCCTTTCAGCTTGATGATATCCAGCACCTGCTTGCGTGTTACCTTGCCCACCTTGTTCGTATTCGGTGTACCGGAACCACTGGCGATGCCCGCGGCCTTCTTCAGGAGCGCCGCAGCCGGAGGAGACTTCAGGATGAACTTAAAGGACTTATCCTGAAACACCGTGATGATCACAGGAATGATCATACCGGGCTGATCCTTTGTAGCCGCGTTGAACTCTTTGCAGAATCCCATGATATTCACACCATGCTGACCCAGCGCAGGGCCGACCGGAGGTGCAGGATTGGCCTGTCCACCGGGGATTTGTAACTTGATCTGACCGACAACCTTCTTTGCCATAATCTTGTAAAAAAATTGAAAATTGAACTACACTACTTTCTCCACCTGCCAGTATTCCAATTCAACAGGTGTATTGCGGCCGAAAATGCTGACCATGACTTTCAACTTGCCTCTCTCCGGCTCGATCTCCTCGATCACGCCACTGAAATTCAAGAAAGGACCATCGTTGATTTTTACAGTTTCGCCCACCACAAAATTGACTCTCGGCTTCTCCGTATCTTCGGACTCTGTGATCCGAACCTTGATCTCTTCTACTTCTTCATCCGGAGTTGCCATCGGGTGTTCACCACCCACAAAACCGATCGCTCCCTGTATCGCTTGAATAAAATACCAGGGAACATCATTGATCTTTTTACCTTCGCCGTACAGAGCTACATTAATGAACACATAACCCGGAAACAACTTCCGGTTTGTCACGCTCTTCTTGCCGTTCCGAACTTCAACAACTTTTTCGACGGGCACCATCACTTCGCGGATGTAGTCTTTTGCCTCTTCCTGAATGGCCAGTCTGCGTTCAATACCTTCCTTCACTTTCATTTCTTGTCCTGAAAGTGTATGGATCACAAACCATTGGAATTTCTTCATATATTAGCCCGCTATCTTTTTCAGTTGCTCTAAATTTTCATGACAAACTGGCTGATGACCAGTGTAATGATGAAATCAGCCGCAACGGTCATAAGCCCTAAAATCAGAGACGCTATAATAATGACGACCGTTGAGCCTTTCAGCTCGGCCCAGCTCGGCCAAGTACACTTGCGGAGTTCTTCACGCGTTTCGGCGGTATAGATCGCGATCTTCTTGATCCAGCCTTTCCACCACGCAAACGCAAAAAGACCACCAATGACGACCGTCCAGATCGCCAAACTGATTAATTCTTTGTTACCTTCCACGATAATTACCTCAGAAATCTTGGCGGAGGGGGAGGGATTCGAACCCCCGAAGGATTTTACCCTTAACGGTTTTCAAGACCGCCGCGTTCGACCACTCTGCCACCCCTCCATCTGACTTTGGCAGGGCAGGAGGGACTCGAACCCCCAACCCACGGTTTTGGAGACCGGTACTCTACCAATTGAGCTACTGCCCTACCCAGCCAATGACCTTGCGGTCACGGCAGAAAAAAATTTGAGCAGAGCGGGTCGCAAAACCCGCCCTACTTGTAAAAATCAGATGTTATTCTTCAACATCGCTGATACGACCCGCACCGACTGTTCTGCCGCCTTCACGGATAGCAAAACGCTGGCCTTTTTCCATAGCCACCGGAGCGATCAATTCAACGCTCATTGAAATATTGTCACCGGGCATGACCATTTCCACGCCTTCAGGCAGATGGATGGAACCCGTTACGTCAGTTGTACGGAAGTAGAACTGAGGACGATAGTTGTTCACGAACGGAGTGTGACGGCCACCCTCTTCTTTGGAGAGGACGTACACTTCAGCTTTGAACTTCGTATGAGGAGTGATGGAACCGGGTTTGGCAAGAACCATACCGCGTTCGACTTCATCCTTCTTCACACCACGCAGCAGAACACCCACATTGTCACCAGCGCGGGCTTCATCCAGCAGCTTGCGGAACATTTCGATATCCGTAGCAACTGTCTTGCGGGTTTCTCTCAGACCTACCAGTTCGACATCGGTCATGCGTTTGAGCACACCACGTTCCACACGGCCGGTCACCACTGTGCCACGACCTTCAATGTTGAACACGTCTTCCAGTGACATCAAGAAAGGCTTGTCGACTTCGCGCATCGGCTCGGGGATATAAGTATCCAGAGCATTCAGCAGGTCATCGATAGCTTTCACACCCTCCGGAGTACCGGCCTGCGCTGCGGCAGAGGAACCACGGATAACGGGGATTTCATCACCAGGGAAACCATACTTGGTGAGGAGATCGCGAATTTCCATCTCGACCAGGTCGAGCAATTCAGGATCATCCACTAAATCTACTTTGTTCAGGAACACCACGATTGCCGGCACACCGACCTGGCGAGCCAACAAAATGTGCTCACGGGTCTGAGGCATAGGACCGTCCGCTGCGCTCACAACCAAAATAGCACCGTCCATCTGGGCGGCACCCGTGATCATGTTCTTGATATAGTCAGCGTGACCCGGACAGTCAACGTGCGCATAGTGGCGCTTTTCTGACTCATATTCTACGTGAGAGATGGCGATCGTGACGGTCTTTGTTTCATCACGGACCGTGCCACCCTTTGTAATTTCCGCATAGCTGACCTCTTTGGCCAGACCTTTGCGAGCCTGCTCCATGACGATGGCTGCCGTCAAGGTTGACTTGCCATGATCCACATGGCCGATGGTACCCACATTCACGTGGGGTTTAGTACGTTGAAACGACTCTTTTCCCATTGCAATTCCTGTATCTTGCTATTTTTAATTAAAACTTAACGCTCCGTTGCCCCCTCTGAATCCTTGTCTTGATGAATGGAGCCCACAACCAGGCTTGAACTGGTGACCTCATCCTTACCAAGGATGTGCTCTACCGACTGAGCTATGTGGGCTCGATCAAAAGACAACAGATAGACTCAGAGAACCAAGGACAACGACAGAAGCAACATTCTCAACCGAATAGTAGTAACACCGGATGTTCTTGTCACAAGCTCCATCAGCGTGTTCTGAGCGAAAAAATACAGTGTCGAGAACCACCTCGGCACTATCCTCTCTCGCTATGTCCCTGAGCACACTCGCGTGTCAGTCCCCGCAGAATAAACCAGCAGACGTTTCGAGTCAATGTTATTCTTAATTTTTTTTTAATTTTCTGAGTTTTTCTCTCATTTGTCCCCTTTTTTCAAACCTCAGTCAGAATTTTTTTCTCTTTTTTTACAAAACATTGCATATTTAGGTTGCTTTTATTTGGCTGAAATCGTACTATTTCCTCTGTCATTATGAGACGTATTTTTAATAACTGGGGAATTTCGGTGGCGGTCGTCGCTGCCGCAGTGGCTATTCCCGCTCTGTTCTGCTACACCACCAATACGCAGGCCGACGGCGAAAAAGCTGCCAAACACGAATTGATCTATCCCTCTGTAAGGGATGGCAATATTAAGGATCAACCCCTCGTTATCGTTGGGGTGATTGATAGAAAAGCTCCGGCACCAGCCATCACTCTGGACGGTAAGGAAGTCAAAAATTTGACTGTGGATATCGCTCAGTTTGATGACAGCTGGAAGGATTATGAAACCCATTTTTATGGTTTCAAAGAAGGTAAATCCATCAAAGATCTTCAGGATAAAAATGTTTTTATCGCGAAGATCCCGATGCTTCCTGCCGGTGACAGAGTCTTGACCATTGACGGAGTGGACTATAAGTTCAAGAAAGTCTCCTCCAAGGACAAGACAGTGACCGAAGCCTACAGCCACCACAGCCCCTTCAAAGCCAAGGGCACCACTCTTCAATTCAAATGCGAAGAATGCCACAAGGTGACTGAACAGGACGGCAAGAAGATCTTTGGCTTTGCCGGCACGGAAAACTGCAAGCACTGCCACAAAGATCTCTCTAATCACAAGCATGATATGGAAGCTCTCAAAGAGTGTAACAAATGCCATGATCCCCATGCTTCCGTGATCAACAAGCGTCTGCTTGATACAAAAGAAAAACTCTGCGTCCAGTGCCATGAGGCCCGCGAACCCAAAGCAGAGTAACTTCTAGCGGTTTCAATTTTTCGATAAATCCCGGAGAGGTTCCTCACCGGGATTTATTTTTCTCCATCACCCAAATGAGACGCAAACACCGCAAAAACCTCACACAAAAACAGAAGCTGCTTTATTTCATCGGATTGCTTCTGGTCATCGATCTCATCGCCGGCATCATTTTGTGGAACCGGGGAACAGAATCCCGCTTCGATCCCCAGATCCTCAACGCCGCCCGTCAATATGACATAGATCCTGCCCTGGTCAAGGCCGTCATCTGGCAGGAAAGCCGCTTCAAACCGGACGCTGTCGGCACCGTAGGCGAGATCGGGCTGATGCAGATACGCCCCCTTACCGCGCAGGAATGGCGTACCGACAACAAGATCGCGTCCTTCCCGGACAACCACTTATTCGATCCTCAAACCAATATCTTTATCGGTGCCTGGTATCTGAAAAAAATGCTGAAACGCTACTCCAATACTGATGATCCCCTGCCCTACGCTTTGTGCGATTACAATGCCGGCCGCCGCAAAGTTCTGGAATGGTGCATTGGTTCCGCTTCCACCAACAGCGCCAAATTCATGGAACAGATCACATATCCTACCACCAAAAAATACGTGCAAAACGTCAGAGAGAAGACAAAATATTATTCCCGCAAAAGCTGGAAACGATCTTCTCTGCCAGGCGGCTCCGTTTTCTAAAAAAATTCTTCATTATTTTTTATAAATATAACTTATTCCTTTCAAATAAGTTATTCCATCTTTCCATTCCGGGATAAAACAAAAAAATTTTTTTTATTAGGTTTTACCCCAAAAAATTCGCTATACTAAAGGACGGTAAGGCATTTTTTAATGCCGTTGTTGAAAGTGAAACGCAGTAGAATCAATAATCGCAGCACGACCGGAAAACCCGGTAAAACAAAGTACGATGCGGATCATCAGGCCTTCAGTCAAACCTATGGAGCTATGGCAGATATCCGCCGTGTGATCGCAGACTCCAAAGAAGACATCGAACGCCGCGCAGCCCTGCTCGACATGATCGCCCTCAGTGATCATGCCCAGAAAACATGGCTCTATCTGGATGACTATTTCAAACAGATCAATCTGACCCTCAAAGAATTTTCCAATGATGAGTGGTGGATGAAGATCCAGTCAACTATCGGCAATGAACGGCTCCAGGAATTGGCGCTCCAATTCCTCCGCAGCGGCCGTCCCCTCCCCCCGGAACTAGAACAATACGCTGATTACGAACGTCTTGCCGCACTGGTCAAAGAAGAAAACGAAACCATGCTGGCAAGGGATGTCGAGGAATGGATGTTCACCCCGGAACGCCCTCATCTGGATGCCCCTACGTCTAGTTTCTACCTCCTTTTCGACCCTGTCTGCAATGATGAGGAACTGAATGAATACACAATGAACGTCCGCTTTCAGGTCACCCGTCCCCGACTGGGCACCCGCTGCCGCAGCCTCGACAGATTAAGGGATACGCTCAGCCGCGCCGCTCATGAACGGGAACTTTTCCCCGTGAATAACTGGCTGCTGCTGGAGTGGGTACTGAACGAACTGCAGGATGAGAAAGACTCCGTATCCCAGATCACACTCAATGCCCGTGATCTCCACTACTGGCTCATCGAATGGGGCGCGAGCGGCCTCCTCAAATCCGCTTCCACCGGGAATCCCCTTTATTTTCACAACAAGGTGGTCACCCTGGAAGCCTGTGTGAAAAAGGAGAAAAACACCCTGAAACTCTATCGCTATCTTTTACTTCCGGATGGCACCACCGCGGAGCTGAAAAACGTCAAACTTTTTATGGGTGCTCCGCGTTTTGTGCTGATAAACAATGAATTCTATCTGCTTGCCTGCTCCTCCCAATCCCAATCTCTCGGCCGTCATTTTCTGACTCCTACTCTTCCTTTAAAATGTTTTTCCTCTCAATTCATCCAAAATCTGTGCAAGAAGCACTATAAAAGTGAAATACCCTGGGAGGACATCTGCATGGTCCATCATGCGAAACCCCGTTTCATCATGGAACTGCACGACAACACCATCCAGGTGCGTCTTCGGGCAACCAGCGAAAACAACGGCAGCATCTGGATCTGGAACGGCACGGACTGGAGTCCCGATCTCAAACTCAAGGGCAAACAGCCCGCTAATAAAAACTCGCGGCTGGAGTACCTGGATGATCCCCGGCTGGAAAAGGCCGTCAACTGGCTCAGAAAATTTGACTGGTTCACACCGGAACATGGTCTGTGGATCAGCGATGCTACAGAAGAATTTTTCAACAACCTGTCCCGGCACTGGAATGAACGCCCGGAGGAAGCCGAATACCTGGGTAATTCCGGATTCCAGAATTTATTCCTGAATCCTAAACGCTTGCGTCCCACTCTGGTCGTCAGCGGCAGCGGCATTGACTGGCTGTCCGTTTCCACTGAATGGGAAATCGAAGGCATGAAGCTGACCAAAGCCGACCTTCAGCAGCTGGCCACAGCCAGCAACCGCTTTGTCAAGCTCCCCGACTCCGGCTGGGTCGAACTGGATATGGATTCCGTTCACCGCGCTCAGGAAACGATGTCCACTCTGGGCATTGATGAACTGACACCCATCGCGCAAAAGGTGGACATGATGAACGCCGTACACCTCAATGAGGAAACGCTTTCCACTCTTTCCGGCGAAGGTGTCGCCAAACTGCGTGAGCGTGTCGCCGCCTTTGACGGCATTCCCAAACAAGCTCTGCCCGATAATATCCACGCGCAGCTGCGTTCCTACCAGTATGACGGTTTCAATTTCCTTTGTTTTCTGGCGGAAATGGGTATCGGCGGCATCCTGGCTGATGATATGGGACTGGGCAAAACGCTCCAGACTCTGACTTGGATCCTCTGGCTGAAGAATACACATCCCGGATCCAAAAAGGCTCATACTCCTTCGCTGGTCGTCTGTCCGGCTTCAGTCCTGCACAACTGGGAGCGTGAAGCCATTCGTTTCACGCCGGATCTGTCCGTCCTGGTCGTGGAAAGCTGCGGCGAAGCCCGGCATCATTTGAAAAAAGAGATCCCTCACTACGACTTGGTCATCATCAACTACAGTCTGCTGCGCAGGGAGTTGGAAAATCTTCTTTCTTTTAAGTTCAATGCCATCGTCCTGGATGAGGCTCAATACATCAAGAACCCTACGGCTCAGGTCACCCAGGCGGTCAAAAAACTCCATTCCAGCTATCGTATCGCCCTCACAGGCACACCCTTGGAAAACCGTCTGCTCGATCTCTGGTCCATTACTGATTTTGTGCAGCCCGGCTATCTGGGCAATCAGCACCACTTTTCCGAAACTTACACTCCGCGTGATGACTCACCGGAAGTGCAATCTTTTGCACGCAAAAAGCTTTCCGCGCGTCTGCGTCCCATCCTGCTGCGCCGACTGAAAACCGAGGTCGCCAAGGATCTGCCTGAACGTATTGACGAACGCCGCGACTGCGAGCTGACCGATGAACAGCGCAAGCTCTATCTGGCGGAACTGCGCCGCTCCCGCGATATCATCATGAAGACCGTACAGGAGAAAGGATTGGCCAAATCCAAGATACACGTTCTGGCCGCGCTCACGCGTCTGCGCCAGATCTGCTGTCATCCTTCCCTGGTCGGCAACAACTCCATTTCGGGCAAGACAGAAACTCTTTTCGATATTCTGGAATCTCTCCAGGCAGAAGGTCAGAAAGTACTGGTTTTCAGTCAGTTTGTGGAAATGCTCAAGATTCTGCAGCGCGAATGCGCCCAGCGCGGCATCAAAACCCACATGCTCACCGGCGCCACCAAGAACCGTCAGGAGGTCGTCCGCGAATTTCAGGAAGATCCCGAGCCGTGCGTGTTCCTGCTCAGTCTGAGAGCCGCCGGCACCGGTCTGAACCTCACAGCCGCCTCTTACGTCGTGCTTTACGATCCGTGGTGGAACCCTGCCGTGGAAGCTCAGGCCATTGACCGCACTCACCGTATCGGTCAGACCTGCACCGTCAACGCATACCGTCTGATCTCGCCGGGCACTGTGGAGGAAAAGATTTGGGAACTCCAGCAGAAGAAATCCAAGACTATTTCTGATGTCTTAGGTGAACAAGGATTTACAAAGAATCTCACGGGAGCCGATCTGGAATATCTTTTCTCGGAATAACAAACTTTATTTTGTACATGATAATTGTTTTGACGGATGGCCGCGGAATTTCCAAAATAGCACCCGGTTCGTCGAAAGACTGAAATTTTATGGCAGCAAGAGCAGAAAAAAACAACGATTCTAAAAACGAAATGGCCGCCCTCCAGGCCTCCCGCAAAAAGGAACTGGAAGCTGCTATTTCCTCTATCAAAAAACATTACGGCGAAGGCAGCATCATGCGTCTGGGCGATAAATCCGCCGCGCAGAAGCTGGAAGTCATCCCCACCGGAGCCCTTACACTGGATCTGGCTCTGGGCGTAGGCGGTCTTCCCCGCGGCCGTGTCGTCGAGATCTATGGCCCGGAATCCTCCGGCAAGACCACGCTCATGCTCCATATCATCGCCAATGCCCAGAAAATGGGCGGTACGGCCGCTTTCATTGACGCGGAGCACGCGCTGGATCCCAACTATGCCCGCAAACTGGGGGTCAATCTGGATGAACTGCTGGTCTCTCAACCCGACAGCGGTGAAGAAGCCCTGACCATCTGCGAAACCCTGGTCCGCTCCAACGCCCTGGACGTGGTGGTGATAGACTCCGTGGCCGCGCTGGTGCCCCGCAGTGAACTGGAAGGCGAAATGGGAATGGCCACCATGGGTATGCAGGCGCGCCTGATGAGTCAGGCTCTGCGCAAACTCACCGCCATCCTGAACAAAGCCAAGACACTGTGTCTCTTTACCAACCAGATCCGCGAGAAAGTCGGGATCATGTTCGGCAGCCCTGAGACCACTCCCGGCGGCAAAGCCCTGAAATTCTACGCCAGTATCCGCATGGACATCCGCCGCAAGGATGCCATCAAAGATTCCGCCGGCAATATCTTGGGCAACCATACCCGCGTCAAAGTCGTCAAGAACAAGGTCGCTCCCCCGTTCACTGAGGCGGAGTTCGACATCATCTTCAACCACGGTATCAATCAGGAAGGCAACATCCTGGATGCCGGTCTCCAGATGGGTGTCATCACCAAACGCGGCGCGTGGCTGCAGTTCAATGGCGAGCTGATCGGTCAGGGACGCGATGCCGCTATCAAAGAAGTCACTGAAAAAGAAGATCTTCGC
>JAEEGH010002803.1_pt1 | contig 46491 bp, 43 predicted proteins | sample 9134181 | NCBI WGS metagenome assembly JAEEGH01 (sample SAMN16246544, study PRJNA631951) | gut metagenome | biome: gut microbiome; feature: rumen; material: DP-attached | host: Bos | place: Iran: Karaj | collected 2018-10
AATCCCAGAACGACGCACAGACGCTGTATATCTATCGCTTCGCGGAATATTACAGTACTTAATTGACAACCCGGAATGTACAGTGCGCGAGGTGAGACGCGAGGTATTCTCGGCGATCAGTCTTTGCAACAAACTAAAATCGGTTTATGCTGAGAGGGGGTTGTAAAGTGGGCGCATGGGATGTTTACCAAGACAGAATAGAAAGCCGCGGATCAACTAAACGCGGTGCCGCGCTACAACGCGAGAAAAGGCAGCTTTTGACCAAGCTTCCTGACAACTTATCCTATCAAACAGTTACCATATTTAATTCGGAATACGGATATAATATCGAGTCACAGGAAATGGCAAGTAAGGCTGTAAGTAAAGAAGTGGTGATTATTAACTCGGATAACCTGAACGAAAAATACATATACTCCATGCCCGACGACGACATCGGACACGGTGATCTCGTATGCTGGATGGGAAACCATTGGCTTGTTACCGAACGAGACGCAAATACGACGGCTTATACACGTGCTAAAATGATCCAGTGTAATTATCTGCTTAAGTGGGTGTCGGATAATAACACGATTTGCGAACAGTGGTGTATGATCGAAGACGGAACTAAATATTTAACAGGTGAATACGAGGATAGGAATTTTGTTGTAGTAAGAGGTGATTCGCGTATTGCCATGACAATTGCCCGCAATAATATGACAGTAAAGTTTGGGCGCGAAAATCGTTTTCTTATAGACGATCCAGAGTCTTCTCTTATGCTAGCATACACACTTTCCAAACCATTTAAACTTGGCAGCACATACAACAATAAAGGTGTTTACAAATTTGTTTTACAAGAAGTAAACACTACCGATGACGATAATCAACAATTATGTATTGCTGATTATTATAAACACTTCCCGAAACAGACTTCTCAAGCGTCGTCAGGTCAAGATACCAGTCAGACAAGTCAGGGAAATGATTCAACAACTACCATCGACAGCTCAAGTTCAAATACAGGAAGGAAGGTGTGGTTGTAATTGAATCTCCAAGAGTTTTTTGATTACAAGAATCAACTTATGGGTGATTTACTGACAAATGATAATATAGTGGCACTTTTAGACGATTCGCTTGATGTGCAACACGCAGATTCGTTGGCATATTCTCAGGTATTTCCATATGAATATATACCCGAAACTGTTCAGGAAGGAAGAACATTTATTTGTTTTGACGTTGATGTACAAGAGTCAGTAAATAAAACATATCTTTTGCCCACACTTTTTGTATGGGTATTTACACATAAAAGTAAGCTTCGTCTTTCCGAGGGTGGTGTAAGGACGGACAAGTTATGCTCAGAAATATGTCAAGCGATTAATGGAAGCAGAAATTACGGCTTGGGAGAATTAAATCTTTACTCGGTTAAACGTTTTGCGCCAATGACCGATTATCAAGGTAAGGTTTTAGTATTTCATGCCAAGGATTTTAATAGACAATATGATCCTACTAAACCAATTCCATCTAATCGTAAACAAGGCTAATGTCTACAATAAATTTGCTTTACGCAAAACAATATGCAATTAATAACTCTATACGCATTGTGATTCCAACCGTGGGACAAATACTTGGCAACGAGGATGCTTATTACAGTCTCGTTTCTATCTTTACCGCAATGCCTATTGATTTAATGTGTCAGCTCGATGACGTTGGGATTGACTTTACGTCAATCAATGAGTATGAACTTTTTTTACTTATGTTTGAGGGTTTAAAGTCTCAAGACACCAGCTTAATATTTGATAATTTAGATTTATCAAAGTTCAAGGTAGTTGTTAATGGACAGAACGGGTCTATTGTGTTATTTGACTCGGAACACAATATTATCATCGATCGCGCAATTTACAATCAGATTGCATCTGTGCTGCGTAGGATTCACCACCTCGAGAAGAATAATCGCAAACCCGCTAATAATGAGGCAAGAGATTACATGTTAAAACGTGCGCGTGAAAAGATGCGGCGTAAAAATCGCAAAGAAGAATCATATCTTGAGTCGCTTATAATTGCTATGGTTAATACCGAGCAATATAAATATAATTTTGAGGGAACGAAAAATCTCACTATTTATCAGTTTAACGAGAGTGTTAAACAAGTTGTAAAGAAAGTCGATTACGACAAAAGAATGATAGGTGTCTATGCGGGCACCGTCAATATTAAAGAATTAAGTCAAGACGATTTGAATTGGCTTATTCACAAATAATTATTAGGAGGATAAGTGTATATGAAAGATATTACTATTACCAGTCTTGAAACAATTACCGCGTTTGACATCACGTCTGGTCAATACCTTTTTACGCTCGATGAACTTCAGAACGCATCTGTCGCTCAGGCACAGGAAGCGACTGAAATTACCGGTAAAGCCGGACGTAAGCTTAATACGCTGAAGCGTAATAAAGCGGTTACGATCAGCGGCGCGAACGGACTTGTTTCGGGCGGGCTTATGGAAATGCAGACGGGCTCTAATTTTGAGAACAAGGCTACCAACGTTATGTGGACTGATTATATTACTGTGGCGGACGGGGGCACGTTTACAACGTATAAGGCTATAGGCACGACGGGCGCAGAAATTATCGGCCTCTATATTAGAAATGCCGATGGAACACTTGGCACGAAACTTGAACAGGCATCGTCCGCTTCTTCAGGATATTTTGCATACAACCCCAGCACTCGCGCTCTGACGCTCCATTCTGACATTACTGCAGGAACAGAGCTTGTTGCTTATTATGAAAGAAGAATAACCGCAGACGTTCTCAGCAATCAGAGCGATGTTTATTCGAATAAGTGCATGCTTTATATCGATGCTCTCGGCGAAGATAAATGCGCTAATATTTACCGCGTACAGTTCTTTATTCCGAAAGCTGATTTTAACGGCGAATTTACGTTTGAAATGGGAGACAACCAAACTGTTCATAATTTTGAAGCAGAAGCTCTCGCAGGTGCATGTGGTGCAGGTGGCACGCTCTGGACATACACTGTTTTCGGCGAAGACGCGTCTGACGTCGCATCCAAGAAATTAACAGGTATCGCAGTAACAACAGCTCCGACAACGACATCTTACACGGTTAATAACGTTTTTGATCCTACAGGAATGGTTGTACAAGCTTCGTATGAAGATGGTAGCACGAAACCCCTCTTTACAGGTTCGTATACATATTCACCCGCAGGTACTCTTGCATCAACCAGTATTACCGCGATAACCATCAGCTACACAGAGGGCGGCATAACCAAGACAGCTACTCAGGCTATCACGGTTACCGGTGCATAATATGTCAACCGTACTTAAAAAATGTAAAGTTTGCGGAGCAGAATATCCGTATTGTAAAACCATCGTAAAAGACGGTGTATTTCGTTATCAAGACGTAGCTTGCTGTCCTGAACACGGCAGTATCTATCTTGCACAAATTCTTGAGTCGAGGGGCGATGCATCTGCTGTTGACGCTGTTGATCAAAATATTGATCAACCCACGAAACAGGATGCGTTTATTAATTATTCGCCCGCCGATGTTTCTTCCATCACCAGTGATACAGATGATGAGGAAGATGATATCTTTGAAGACGACGATGAAGATTTTGACGAAGATGATTATGAAGAAGACGTTGATTTTTAAGTAATAATTTAAATAGGCTGCATCTCAAAGATGCAGCCTATTCTTCATACAGAGGTGATTCAAATAGAATTATATTTAACGAGTGAGATTCCCCCTTCTGTTAACCACTATATGAGTTATCGCGTGATAATGAAGCACGGTAAACCGCTTGCGATGTCATATAAAACTCAGGAGGCGGTAAAATACAGAGAGATGTTCGCTGAATACGTACGAGACGAATGCAAGAAACAAAATTGGGATTTGATACCCGATAAGCAGCAACATTTTTATGTAGACAGTTATTTTTATTTTGATAAGACGAGCCGCGATTGCAATAATTATTTTAAAGTTATGCTTGACGCTATAACGGATACGCAATTGATATGGCTAGATGATAATGTGGTTTGCGAAAGAGTACAACGAATATTATATGATACAGAAAATCCGCGCATAGAGTTGAAAATTCATCCCGTGGATTACATAGGCGTTTTTGATGACGCGCCACAGATGGAGACCTTTGTTTCCAAATGCATCGGGTGTACTCGATATAATCGTAATTGTTCTATTTTAAAGAATGCAAAGCAAGGAAAAATTCAACAAGAAGTAATAGACGGTGTTTGTGTGGCAAGAAAACCTAAACGCTAGTTTAACGAATTAAAAGGAGGATTTATATTATGGCAAATAAAATTAAGAAAGTTTCTATTAATGCAATTGAGAAAGCTGTGAAAGAAAATTACTCTCCCGTCAAAACAATAGATTGGAACGGGCTTGAAATTGTTATAACTCCTACAATATCTCTTAAAAATATGTTGGGTTTTGTGAAAGACGTATCAGAGAACTGTTTTACTGAAGATAATGGTGCATATTTACCCGAGGTTAAAGACTTTGCGGTAAAAAATGCAGTGATCGCATATTATACTAACTTGACACTCCCGACTAACACAGAGAAGTGTTACGATTTGATTTATACATCGGGACTTGCTGATATAATTATAACACATATCAATCAGAAACAATTTAATGATATTACTAATGCCGTAAATTCTAAGATTGAACATTTAGCTAATGCAAATATTGATTCAGTCAACAAACAAATGAATAACATTTATGCTGCGTTTGAAAATCTTCAAACAAACATGGAAGAGCTTTTTTCAGGTGTTGATAATGACGATTTAAAGGGATTAGTTTCAGCGATTTCAAACGGACAATTTGATGAGACTAAAATAGTTGAAGCATACTTAAATAAGAAAGCTAAAACATCCCAAGAAACATCCCAAGAGGAATGATGCGCTATGGCTGTTATAAACATGCAAAGTATATTCAGTAAATGTAAAGAATGGTCGGAAAGTAAAAAGGGAAAAGAGCAAATGAGGCGGACAATTAACCAAATGCAGAAAAGCGGACAGAGAATTACTGCTGCCGGAAGTGAAGTTCTTACTAAAACAAAAATGTCTGAACTCGCCGACGAACTTATTTCAATTTTACGCAACACCGCAGCATCCTATGATCTCCCTTCTTCCGTATTAGATCATTTTGACAGCCTAACCTATGTTGTTCAGGATTTAGGCAATAGCGAGTATGAGTTTGATATTTATTTTGCTGACGATCTGAGCCGTGAATCTTTATATACAGACTATGATCAAGGGTCTGGAATTAATAATATTATTGCCTTATTTAATAACGGCTATGTTGCATCTGCTCCAAAATATGGTTGGTGGGAAAATCACAAACCCACCGGCGAAAGTATTATACGTTCGGCGGTAGGCGGAAGAGATGCATATATTCGAAGCTTACAGGGGCGTCCGAGTTTAAATTTCATGCAAAGAGCTATACAAGATTTTGTCTCGAAATATCAAGGAAAATATCCGTTGAGTGTTGTGTTAAACACCGCGGAATATGATGGAAATTATGCCGGTTCTCTAAACGGTACAATTACAAAACTATAATCATAAAGGGCTTGTATCGAAATATTGATACAGCCCTATATTTTATTTTAAAGAAAAGGACGGTGAGTATAATTGTCAATTAGTTCAGAATCTAATGTTGATGTAAAACTTTTATTTGGTGCCGCAGAAGGTAGCTTAGAACAAATAAGTAATGATATTCAAAGGATGCTTGCCGAACTTGATACAAGAAACAAATTTCGCATCAAGATTGGTGTAGATTTAACAGAAGCAGAAACTGCCTTAGGGAATATTAAAAAGAATTTTACAGAAATAACAAATAACCATGGAAAATCTGGCGCCAACACAAACGCTGTTGCTCTTAGTTATAATGACGCTACGCGAGCTATTAAAGATTATTATAAGATTTTATTAGAAGTGAGCAGGGTTCCAAAAAATGCGTTGACGCAAACCGATCAAGGTTGGCGCGCGGAGATTGCGGGTTATGAAGCTCTTGCTAGCGCACTAAATAGATCTAAAACTGCGTTTGATTTGTATACAAATTCAGCAAACACAAGTAATTTTACTTCAAAGCAGCAGATTGCCTTGCTTGGTTTACAGACATCTGAGGCTCAACGATACGCTATTGCTGTTGAAAAAATAAATGTAAAGCAGCAAAATGTGGATACGATTAAAGCACAATCTATGGCATACAAAGAGGCGCTAGATGTCATTAATAGATATTATGAAATACAAACAAGATGGATTACTTCTAACAATGATGTTGTTATGCGTGGTGGTGTATATACCAGTCCAGGCGCTATTTGGCAACCTCTTGCAGATGAATTAAACCGTGTAACTTCAGAATATTCAAAACTTAGCGCTGTGATGCACTCCCTTCCACTCGAAAAACAAACAGAACTAACGCGCATGGAAGAAAAAGCAAAGTCAGATCTTGCTATTGTAATCAGCAGGGTGGCCGCGAGAGAGGCTGAGGCGAGTAAAACACGTCTAGATGAAGCTAGTGTTTTACGTTCATATAATACAGCATTAAATCAAGGGCTAATATCTCTTAAAAATTGGACTGCGGCTGAAAATAGCAAAAGCGAATCAAGCCGTGTTGCTTATACTACCCTACAAACAGCAACCTCAGCGTTGCAAAGCACCTATAAACAATATAACAACCATGAAAAAACTCTCCAGGATTTAAAATCAAAAACAGAGGCGTACCGTCTGATATTAAAAAATACAGAGACGGAATTACGTAATAATGGAGATGCGACAAAATCACTCACAGACCGTCTTACCGGGCTCGCAAGTAAATTTGCATCTTGGTTATCTATAACACAAGTTATTATGTATGGAGTACGTTCTATACGTAAGATGATTAGAGCAAGTGTAGAGTTAGATACCGCGTTAACACAACTGCAAGTTGTTACGAACGCAAGTAACAAGGAAATGGAATTTTTTGCGGACACTGCGGCAGATGCTGCAAAAAAAGTTGGCGTCGCAATTACTGATTTTATAAATAGTGCAACTGTGTTTGCGAGATTAGGATATAATACTCTGGATTCAAGCACGCTTGCGGAATATACTACAATGTTGCAAAATGTTGGCGATATTGATGCTCAATCCGCTCAAGACGCCATAACAGCAATTATCAAAGCTTTTGATGTGAATATTTCAAACATAGAGTCCGTGATGGATAAATTAGTTAAAGTTGGTAATAATTTTCCAATAAGTGTTAGTCAAATCGCCGAAGGTTTAAATAATAGTGCCTCGACATTACATGCTGCAGGGAACACATTTGAACAATCTGTCGCGCTTTTAACTGCGGCCAACACGACCATACAAAACGCCGCAAAAGCTTCTACGGGACTGCGTACAATCGCTGCGAGATTACGTAACACCAAAACAGAACTTGATGATTTAGGCGAAGCTATGACTGAAGCTGCTTATAATGATTTGGTATCAGCGTTAACAAAAGCTAATGTTTCGCTAAAGGATGCAAACGGGGATCTTCGTAGCACATACGACGTTATGTCAGATATCGCATCGGTATGGAGCACGCTTACAAAAATGGAACAAGCCGGTCTGGCTACAGCAATTTCTGGCACAAGGCAACAGGCAATTTTCTATTCTATAATAGAACAATTTGACGAAGCATCTAACGCTATGGATGCGATGGGTCGTAGCTCAGGCGCGTTAAACGAAGCTTATGAGATTTTTATGCAAAGTATTCAAGCGCATATCAATCGATTTAAAGCGGTTTTTTCTGCGTTTAGTAATAATACTTTTACCCCTGATTTTCTTAATACTATTATAGACGTTGCAACTAAACTCATGGAAATTCTAAATGGAATTATGAAAATCGCCAATGCAGTTGGAGGATTAAATACTGCCTTAAAAGTAACTATTGGCTATCTTCTAATTATAAAATCCGCTACAATTTTTACAACATTAGCCAAAATTCCCAAATTATTTTTAGCTATACTTACTCCTTTAACAAAGGTGTTTCAAATTTTGACTAGAATTCCTACTGTGTGGGCGTCTTTTCATAGTGGCACGGCATTAGTGGTCGCCGGAACATCAAGATTGTCGGCTGCGCTAAAAGGACTTGGAATTACAATCACTAGCACACAAGCGGCTATGATGGGTATTATAGCGGTTTTGGGGTTATTATCTTTAGCATATAATAAACGCCAAGAATATTTTGAAAATGTGAGACAAGAAGCGCGTAATTATCTTGATAAAATCAGCGACACGAACTCTATTTACGAACAGTATCAAGCCTATAAAAAAGCAAAACAAGCCCTTGATGATACAACCGCGTCCAAAGAGGCGTTAAGAGAGGCATCGGTATCTCTGTCTAAAGCCCTGGGAATTGAAAACGAGATTATTAGCGAAGCAGAAAGTAATTATCAAAATATAACAATTGATCAGCTAAATAAAGCAAAGGAAAACGCCGAAAAGGCTATCAATCTAGCGCTTGGCAATATTGAACATCGTACGATCAATGCATCAGAAGGGTTATCACCGTTTGTGCCCATGAACGGTGTGAACGATGTATCGTCTACGGAGTATTATAAAATGGATACTGTATCAAGACTTCGTAAACAAATTGAGGCATGGGAAAATATGAGAAATCGAATGTCTGAAATGGTTTCAGATGATAAGGCGTCTAGCTATTTATACGGTTGGCTAAGCAAATTTTCAAATTCGGTAAGCGATGATTTTGATATCGCAGTTGATGCGTTAAAAAAGTTTGATGAATTGGTAGATCAAATTTATAACATTGAAAACGGGATTACTGAAAACAATTCTACACCAGTCGAGCAGCGTATCGCTAGCCTCGAGGGCTTAGTAAAAACCATCGACGCATTAAAATCAGCATATGATTCTCTTGCTACCGCAGAAAAGGAAATGCTTCACGGCGGTCTTTCTTTGGAAACTATTAATTCACTTTCTTCTGCGACCGAAGATTATATAGACTATCTTTATGTTGAGAATGGTCTTATAAAATTAAACGCACAAGCTTGGCGCGAGATGTCTGATGCTAAGATACAATCTCAAACATTAGAGATTCAAAAAGAAATAGATTCCATACAAGAAGAAAATAAACAGCTAAGTGAACAGCTTAAATTTTATGACAATGTCGGTGACAAATGGGCTAAGCAGACAGTACGCGACATTACAAAACAAATTGAAGATAATACTGCTAAAATTGTAGAAAATCAAAATAAGCTTGAAATATATAATAGTTTGTATAACAAAATTACCGATCAAATGAATGAATATTCTACGGTAATTACAAAAATAACTAATGCAAAAGAGGGATTTGAACAACTCAAAAATATATACAATGATATTGTAGACGGCGGGGCTTTTGATTTTTCTCAATTAATTAATTCAGATTTTGTTAATCAGTTTAAATATTATGGCGAAGTTTATGATAATTTTATTGAACAAATATCAAACTCGCCCGATGACATACAGGCATGTCAAGATGCTTTTAACAGACTTATTAATACGTTCGTTAATGAATCGGGAGTGCTTCAAGATGTGTCTGATGAGACACGAGATTTATCCGTAGCTATGCTCGAACAAATGGGTGTCACGAACGCCGCGAAGGTAGTTGACGAACAACTTGAGTATCAAAAAGCGAGATTAAAATATGCTACGGATGAGTATGTTGATAAAACGTATGAAGAAATTGCGGCCGAGTATGATTTAGCCAGCGCTGGCAGCGCCGCGCAGAGAGCTCTTGCCGAGCTTGCAATAGAAAAGTTCAAGTTAAACGACGACACGCATAAGATAGATTCTGCCGAAGATGTTCAGGCGCTTTTAGATATAGCAAACGCAGCAAAAATGAGCATTGTTGAAATCACAAGACTTCAAAATGCTTTACGATTATATCAAGAAGCCGAGAGATTAGAAAAGGAAGCTAACACTTCGCCATTTTTACATTTGGGCTTTGACGACACCGCTGACGCCTTTAAAAAGCAAAACCAATTAAAATTAGCAGGGCAACTTAGAGAACGCGCTGACAAAATAGCCAACGAACCTATCACGTTTACACCTATATCATATAATGATATAAAAGTTGATTATAAGCCCCACGTCAATAATAATGACAGCAACAAGTCCGGAGAAAAAGAACTTCGACAGATTGAAGAGTATATTGCGGAGCTCGAACCATATTATGAGCTACTTAAGCAACTTGAAGATATTGAAAACAAGATAAAAGAAAGGCAATCAGAATTAGAATCTGCGGAAACGGGTTGGGATAAGATTAATATCACCAGTTTGATAGAATCTGAACTTTTTGGTGAAGATTTTGATGAAAACGGGGAGAAATTCACTAAAAAGGTTAAAGGGATTATTGGTCTTTATAAGGCTCAAAAAGATGCATTAGAGCAGCTTAACGAGGCTCGTCAAAAAGACATTAAAGAGAATATAAATGAATTAATAAATAGGGGCTTTGAAGTTGAATACGATGCAATTTCAAATACTTTCTTTATTAAAAATCTTGAGCACTTAAATGAGTTAAAAAAAGAATCCGCAGAAAGATATGACTCCTTAGAGGAAGCTACAAATGCGTATCGTAAAGAGACGGAAGAACTTATTAAAGACACCGAAGAATTGAATTCAGCCAATCAAGAGGGCGTCGAATCAATTCGGAGTCTTACACAGAACATCAAAGATGATGGTATAAAGGTAATTAATTATCTTAAAGAAATCGTGTCACTTGCTAATGATGCGTTAGATGTATATCGAAATATATATGACACCCTTCAATCTGCCGCGGATGAATATGCGTCAAGCGGCTTTATTACCATCGAAACTTTGCAATCTTTAATAGGTCTCGGCACGCAGTATATGCAATATTTAACCGATGAAAACGGTGCGTTGGTAATAAACCGCGAACGTATTGAAGCAGTGTTAGCTGCCAAGGCTCAAGAACTCGCGTTGGAAGAAGCTCTCACATATGTTGAAAGAGTACGACTCGCGATACAAGAAGATTCAGTAGAAAGTCTGGATGAATTGCTTCACTCAACAACGGACGCTACAAATGCAACGTGGGATTTTGTATATGCTAAGCTCGCGGAACTAAATTTGAATCAAGAGCAGTATGAGGCGGCTTTACATAACATCAACGCAATACGCTCTCTGGCGAACGGCGCTTCATCCGGTATAGGTAAGGTTGCCGGAAAATTATCGGATGAATTATCAGATATGAAATCCGGACTTGACAACATTCTTAACTATGTCATGGACATGTTAAAACAACGGGTTGATGATCAGATTGACGCATTGCAAGATATGAAAGATGCATTTGGTGATATTATTGAGTTACGTAAGAAATCTCTCGACGAGTCGAAGAAAGAAGCGGATTATCAAAAGAGTATCGCAAAACGCACTCAGGAAATCGCAAAGCTTCAATCTAAAATCAATTCATTATCTCTCGATGACAGCCGCGAGGCAAAAGCACAACGCGCAAAGCTTCAGGAAGAGCTGGCAAACCTTCAGGAAGAGTTAACTGATGAACAGTTTGATCACGCCAAAGAGGCGCAAGAGAATGCGCTTGATGATATGCAGAAGGCATACGAGGCGGAAAAAGACAGCGAGATTAAAGCTCTTGAAGAAAGCGTGTCTTCCACAGAAAAGCTTTATCGTATGGCTATCAACTATATAAGGGATAATTGGGAAGATTTAAAGAACCAGCTTATACAATGGAATTATGATATAGGCAACAACTTCGAAAGCGATATTGTCAGCGCATGGGAAAACGCTTTGAAAGCAGCTCAAAAGTACGGCAACTATGTAACCGCTATCAATCATATAGATGCTGATATAAGCAGCGCTGAAGGTTCAACACCGAACGACATCGTTTCAGGTTCGAGGTTTGTCGGCAGAGACGAGTTTATTCACTCTCGTATAAAAGAGATGTGGCAAAATTCGCAGGCATGGCATAAAGCGACTCAAGCAGGACAGGCCGCGCTTGAGGAACGCAATGATGAGCTGGGAGAAGAATTACGAACTGTTGGCGTAAAGGCCATCAAAGATAAAGAAAGCGGCGCTTGGTATGTTGATTACATCGGCGGGGATTTGCTGTATGATAAATACAAAGATTATATTTACCATTCCGGCGGTGTTGTAGGCAACAACCCGACGTTAAAACAAAACGAAGTCATGGCACTCCTTCAAGAGGGAGAGGTTGTACTTGACAAAAAGCGAGAGCAGGGTTTGTATAAGATTATTGATTTCGTGCAATTATTTTCCGATAAAATGAGTAAGGCGCTAACGCCCGGAAGTATCGGGAACAGATTGCTGAGCGGCTATGCTCTTGATCATCCGGCGCGCGGATTACTCGCGCCCGCGGGCAACGGAATAGAATTCAGCCCGAATATAAACGTAACTATCAGTCACAATGGCAGTATGACTGAAGCCGACGCAAGACGTTACGGTAAGATTGCTGCTGACAGCACACTGAGCGAGTTAACGGATGCGTTTTCGAAAAGAGGTATTACCAATCTGGGTAATGCTTTTTTAAAATAAATGAAGTTTGAGGGCAGGCGGACAACATCCCCTGCCCCGCTATATATTTAAAAATAAGGAGGTGGGATATTGATTATCGATTTTGCTAAACTTGCTGCACTCGGAGTTTTAAAAGAACAGCCCAGACTTGTATTACGCAATCTTGATAATACGGCGATTCAAACGCTTGGAAACGCGTATAATCTTAAGGCTAACATTCGTTATAACGAAGTTTCTGCTATCACGTTTGACATCCCTGCATACGTGGATGGAGTAAAAACTCCTCACTATGATGATATTATCGGTATGCGTATTATAGACATGCTGAAATGGGGACAATTTATTCTTATTAATCCCGAAACATCCAATGACGGTATACGCGAGATTAAAAGCTGCAAAGCGTACTCTCTTGAATATGAATTAACTTATAAACAAACATATATTCCCGAGGGAACATATAATTTTTGGAACCCATTCGATTCAGAGAATACTATACTCGGCATGATAATAAACGATTTAAAAGCGGGATCATTGTTATCTTGGCGTATTGGGTCGGTCGATGCCTCGTTAATAGGCAAATATCGAACATTATCCGAAGAAAGCTCCAACATTTATAATTTGATTAAATCAACTGTGCAGAAAACATATGGCTGTATTTTTGATTTTGATACCTACAACAGGCGAATACACGTCAGAGATGTACATTCTGGTAATTATACTAATGGGGTTAATATATCTTTGAACAATCTGGCAAAACAGATTAATATTGAAGAAGACACGGAAAATATTGTAACGGTGCTTGATGTCAATGGCGGAGAAGACGTGGACATACGTATGGTAAATCCGCTTGGAACAAATAAGATATATAATCTCGATTACTTTATGAACCAGTCTCATTTTAGTACAGAGATGATTAGAAAATGGGAAGCGTGGAAAAATAAGTATGAGTCGATTCAACCGAGGTTTTATAATTTATCAGTAGAGTATTCTTTAAAAACCGCTGCGATTGCTACAGCCAACGCCGCTCTCACAGACATTAACGGAACGGAACTTGAGTCTCTTGAAAATCAAAGGGCGGTGTGTATAGAGTGGTTGGCTCAACACGCCGACAACGATCCGGAGTATCAAAATTTTCAAGAAAGGTTAAACGAATTAAATCAACGAGTCAGCGAAGTACAAACAGAAATTAATACGCAAAAGGATATTATCTCAGAACTTGAAAATGAGCAAGAGCTTATCGCGGAGGCAATGGAAGAAATTACGAATTCCATTGCTTTTAAAAAATATTTTACTGAAGATGAATTATTAATATTGAGTTTATATTTTAAAGAAGACGCTATTGAAGAGAGTAGTTTTGTGTTAACTAACGTGCAAAATTATAACACTGCAAATATCAGTAGTAAATACGAAAGTTTACATTTTTCGTTTAGCGGAGGAACAGTAACCAAAACTCTCAATAATGATACAAATTTATTCATGATTACCGGAGGTAAAGTGGTTTGTTCCAGTTCTCTTGCCACGACAATTAAAGCAAATGTTATTCGCGCAAGTTACGAAAGAGATACAAACGGTAAATTCGTATTAGCTCTTTATCTGAGCGACGGCAGAATTAATAATGTTGATTTTCCGGGAGGATGTATTTCATTTACCGGGCATTCTTTAGTTCCTCAAAGCGATGCTCAGTCTATTTCTGCGTCAGATATTTATGCTACGGGAACGTTTTTAAATTTCGACGGTGATAACGGTAATCTTTATTTTACACGCGATACGACAGAATACGAAAGGTATGCGGTTGAGTGGGACTTGTATGATTATGGAAAGTCTTGTCTCGAAGCTCTTGCATTCCCTACTTATAAGTTTGACGTATCTTCGGCGAATTTTTTAATGTTAGATGATTTCAATGCGTTCGTGAGAGAAATTGAATTAGGACAATGCATTTATTTAAATACCGGAAGTGAGGTATTAGAGCCTATTTGCATAGGCGTTGATATAGATTTTGAAAAAATGTCCTCTATGTCGCTTTTGTTCAGTGATAAATATAGCGCATCAGATAAGGCGTTTAAATTAGTTGACTTGCTTGATAACAGTATCTCGATGGGAAAAACATTGAACTCTAACAAGTTAAGTTACTCGTCGTTTATAGATAGCGGCGCGTCTACCGCGGTAAAGACATTTATGGACAGTGCCTTAGACGTTGCGAGAAATAAAGTGCTTTCAAGTTCAGGACAGGGTGTATCGTGGGATAATACCGGATTGCATTTACGCAAATATAAAAATAGTTCAGAACCCGAATATGGATTCGAAGATGAGCAAATCTGGATGATTAATAACGCCATTGTTTTTACTGATGATAACTGGAAATCTTCAAAATTAGCAATAGGCAAAATATTTGATAAAAACCTGATAGGATACAGTCTCACGCAAGACAAGGCGTATAATTCACAAAAAACATATTATATTTTTGACGAAGAAAGTAAAAAGTATATTGTGTATACGGGCGGCGCCGGGGGTTGGTCGTCGGCAACGATTTATGAGTATAACGAAGACGGCAGCGCATATGGTATCGCAGCGCCTTATATCGTGGGAACACTGCTCGCAGGACGTAACCTGGTAATAGACACCGGAGACGGCACATTTAAGGTTGATTCAGAAGGCGTACATATTAATGCAATGAAATTCTACATTACGCAATCAAATAATCTTAAAGATACGTTGGATGGGTTGTCCGGGGAAATAAGTAAGAATGCTAATAAGATAACAGGCGCACAGAGTTCTATTCGTAATTTAAATAAAACAATAAACACAAAAATCTCAACATACTACACTGACAATCCTCCATCCGATGAGGTATCAGAGGGTGACTTATGGTTTAATACTTCAAAAGAGGATTCGGTGAACTATACTTCTAACACGCTCTATCGATACACGAACAACGATTGGGAAGAAATTCGCGATGGTGCAATTAGTGTCGCTTATCAGGCAGCCTCAAATGCACAAACAACAGCAGATCAGAAAATTACCACATATTATGATAGTACAAATCCGTCGAATAAGTGGGACACGCTCGCAAAATCTAAAAATATTGGAGATATATGGTACAACACTATGAACGGTAAGGCGTACAGGTGGAATGGTAGTGAATGGGACACTCTTGAAGACAAAGACTTAAAAATACTATCCGGAGCTATTGGTTCATTGAGCTCTAGATTGCGCGATGTAAATCAAACACTTTCTCAGGTTATTCTCGATAACGGATACTTAGACGCAGAGCAATTACAGGGTGTTATAGACTCTCAAGCTACTAAAATGAAAAACGGAACAGGAAACGTTCTTTTTGATAGCGATGGCATATGGTTAATGAACGCGTCAACAAAAGACGAAGCCACCGCTGCAGTCTGGATGAACGAACAGGGAATTATGTTCGGAAGTAAAAAGAATGGAAAGTGGAAAGGAAGCACCGCAATCGGATTCGAAGGCATTGTTGCCGACGCTCTTGCGTCAAAAGTACTGACCTCGGTGTATATCCGCGGCGGAAATATTCAAATCGGCGATGAAAACAGTCCGGCATTTCAAGTAGACGAGTTCGGTAATTTAACAGCAAATAGCGGTGTTTTTAAGGGATCGCTGGAGTCACCCACTCTAACCGGAAAACTTTACGCCGGAGGAACAGAGGAAGATACCTGGATTATCGGAGCAGGACTTAGTATAGGCGGAGAAGGTATTTTAAATACTCCCAAAAATGCAAATTTCTATGTTGATACAAGCGGTAATGTTACGATGAAAGGTGATATCACTTTATCTGGTTCGATTAATTTGAGCGCCGGAAAAATTACCTGGAGCAGCAGCAATACACCGGTTCAAGTACAATATAGTGGTGACGGAATCAATGACTGGCACCCTGATTTTAGGCCTAATACAAACCATCCAGATGAAAACGATTATTACGCGCGCTATAGTTATGACGGAGGAGATAGCTGGACTGGCGCTATTCTTATTCAGGGACGCAATGGCGAAGACGGCAAAAATGGTACAGATGGTGAAGACGGTAAAGATGCGAATGTAGATTTTGGAGAAGTAAACGCAATTCTGGGGAATTTGTTTACAGACTGGAAAGGTGAAGCAGCCTCCGAAATAACCGGTTCATATATTTATTCACCAAAAATTAAAGGCGGAGAAATTTATGGAACAAATATTTTTTCTGGTGATGGCGGTTATACAGATCGATTTGCTGGAGTGACACAAATAACCGGTAAAGGAATAACGGTATCTGTTTATAACGGCGACACTTTGACAGACGAAGACGAGTATGATTTTGATCCAGCTGATTATGTTAGGAAGATTGGGCTGGGATATTCAAGCGGTGACTATGCTTATCCATATTTAGTACTGGGCGCCGGAAGCGGTGATACTGGTGCCAAAGACGCAGGGGTGGTCGCAAAATTCGGACATGGAATTTGGATAGGTACATCAGATGTGTTATCGCAAATGGGAGCTGAGCCGATGATAACAGCTGGCTTGACCACCGGGATATTTATTGAATTTCCAGGCACATATAATGGAGATACATATAACGGCGCTATATACCAGTATATTGACGGTAAAAAATCTAAGATTGGATCCGGCGGCGGTACAGCAACTGCTGTATTCGGGTAAGGAGGTATAAGATGTCTTGGAATTATTTTAGATCACAAGACGTGAAATTAATAGAATCTCAATACGTTTTTTCGGGATCTCCAGTCCTGCAAAATGGGTGGGGTATATGTCTTAGTATGATATTTGGTAACTCGGGAGATTTTTCTTTTCACATAGTCGGCGTTCCGCCGGACGCGCCTCCAACCAGAATCAGGGTGTATTTATCCAATTATGATGATTTTTATAGTGACACCGGACAACCAATAGATTACTTAAGAATATACGACGGATATACTCCAAATCTTGCCTTTTCTTATTATATTTCCCCGTCAGACGTCCAGCACAGAAAAATATATCGCGTTTGGGTGAGGTGTGTTGATCCCGAAGACACCGTAAAAATTAATTTATCAATCGATTTAAGTAAAATCACTCCGTGGAGTTGGTATGATCAGAATTTTTGGGCGTCTCCAGAAATAACGTATAAGGCTTATCAAGCATTAAATGAAGGTAGGCCTGGAGGACATATGTCTGACTTCAACTACTTAGTATGGAATGATATGTGTAATAAGGTAAGCGAGATACGAACCAAGTCGGGTAAGTCATGGAACAAGGATTATGGCGCATATAGATTTCTCCCAATGAATCCGGAAGATAAAAAATTAACCGCCCAAAGATTTAAATCATTAGTTACAAATTTAGATTCAATTTGGGATGGTATAGATACGGGCATTGACATTAGTAAAATAACTCCTGGTTCACCAGTAAAGTCACAGTATTTTCTTGATATAACAAATACGATGAATAATATAATTCAACGCATGTGAATTGCAAATATTTTTGGAATTTAAAGGAGATATAAAAATGAAAAATGAAATCATACAGCGTATTGCATCTGTAATCAATGCGCTTAATAATGTTACGGTAAAAGGTGAAAGCAATCTTGCCAACATGAGTGGCAGCATCACGGTACTACGAGAGATCGCAGACATGGTTGCAACACTTAAGATAGCAGAGGAAACAAAAAGTGAAGAGGTGAAATAATGTCTTTTTATGGATGTCATTTTAGTTTTGACGGTATTTCGTGCGAAGAGTATGGGTTGATGCTATATGAATTCGGTCAAAGTAATACGGAAAACGTTATGCTCACCCCAGATGTAGATATCATTGAAGACAGAATCTCCAGAAGATTTACTCCTCTTCACTACGGAGCCGTGTATAACAAACCTCTGGAATTTAATATGACATTTGGCGCCGATATCAACGCAATTGATAATAATACCTGGTTGGACAGATGGGACTTAGAAACGATTGCTGTGTGGTTAACAGGGCACCAAACATATAAATGGTTAGAAGTAACTCAGCCGGATATGGAAACTTTCCGGTACAAGTGTTTTATAACAAACTTAAAATATGTGGATATAGGCAAGGTTCCTTGGGGTTTTACATGCACCGTGCTTTGTGATTCTCCGTTTGCTTATACGTATCCCGAAACATTTACATATACTTTAAACGGTAATAATGAAGATATTACGCTTTATAACAAAAGCTCTTATCGCGGATATTATAAGCCTAAAATTGAAATATTTCCGGGTAATCTGAGAACTTTTAGTATTTGTAATTGTACTGATAATGATTACACAACAATGTTTGTTGGACTGCCAAGAGCCATCAACAGCATTACTATCGATAACGAAAATGAAATTATTACTTGTAATGATAATTTGAATCCGTATCCATATTTTAATTTTAATTTTTTCCGGCTGGTGCGCGGGAACAATCTTTTGCGTGTCAGCGGCGATGGAACTTTAAAAATAACTTGTGAGTTCCCAATCAGTGTAGGAGGTTAATTATGCGATTAAATACTTATACACTCCCTGAAATCAGCTTCGTTGGCGGCTCGACGCAAGTTTTACGATTTTATTTAAAAAATCAGAACGGTGAAACTTTTGACGGAGATGGTGCCACATCAGACTTCGCAATCTGTAATTATTCTAATAAAATCGGACTGCCGTTATTAAGTTATACGCCGTCTTTACTCGAAGACGAAAGAGGTGTAAAAAGCATACTCGAGGTAACTATCCCACAAGCGGACACCGCGAAGCTTTCTGGAAAATATATTTATCAGATTATTATTACCGACTTAAGAGGAGAGTCGGAGATTCCTAATCAGGGAATTATGCATATTATACGGAATATTCATCAAGATTATATTCCGTCAAACGAATAAAGTTATATTTTATTACGCAGCTTATATAGCGGCATTAATATTACAAAAATGGAGGAAATGTATGAACACAAATTATTTTAAAAATGTTATCATGGGCAACCTCTTTCAGACGAGTACGGGCACCGCGCTGCCGACGACTTATTATATTGGACTGTCGAGTACTACACCCACCGCTTCCGGAACGAATGTTACTGAACCCAGCACATCGGGTACCGGATACGCACGCAAGCAGCTTACTTCTTTAAGCACGCCGTCAAACGGCGTAATTCAAAACTCTTCAGCCATTTCTTTTCCTGAAAGCACTGCAACATGGTTTAGTGCGTCGTCACCTGCGACATATTATGTTATTTATGACTCATTAACAGGAGGAAATTTATTAATGTATAATGAGTTGACGGCACCGAGAATTATTGAAGTTAATACTGTCGCGACTATTAAAGCAAACAGTCTTTACTTACAGTTGACTGACTGAGCGCGGGGTGGGGCGCCATGAAGCATATTGACATAACGCTTCCGAAGCGCACATCCGAGCATACAATATATATTGATAAAGATAAGCATTATAACATTGTTGTCTCAAAAGAACTTCCCGATATCGATCTATCGATTAAGAATCTACTTGATAGACAGGGGATTTATGGTGACGAGTTATATCCTTTAATCACACATTTAACACAGGATAAAATTGAAATTCTTTTAGATCTCAGTTTATTGGGTTCGCCGTTTCTCTTTTTTTACGACGATATGTCGTTTGGAGAAATTGATAGTTCGCTTATACCCACACTCGAGAGAGAGGGTAGTTTTGATACGCTTGCGTTAACGCAAAGTGTGATAGATTTACAAAACACCGTTGACACGAACGTAGAGTCTATCGAGTTCTCTCTCGAATCTCTTATGAGTATACTATTGCAGCAATACATATCAATGGAAACCGGCCAGCTTCCTTTAGATGTGTCGCTAACAATGACAGATATAACTTATACCGAATTACAAAAGAACAATATGTCGCTTTTAACGCAGGTTACCAATGATTTATATAAGCAAGTATTTCTTGAAATGACAAAGCGCGGACTGCATTGGCTTACGGGCGTACTCGGTGATTATGACGACATGTTATTGAATGATATAGATAACTACTTCCCTTCAATATCTCTTATTGCTGGAGCAAGTAGTGTATATTTACAATATAATTTAATGCTTGGGGAACATGATATCGCGCTACAGAGCGCTATTAATGATTTAATGAATGTGGTTATGATACGTTCTGGGCGAAATTCTCTTCCCATAACGTCGAATGATGTTGCTGTATTAAATACTATATCTTTGCCAAATGATACGGCTTGCGATCTCGTACTGGGTGTTGGTATTGATTCACTTACACTTTTAGTTTATCCTAATTCAGACGAGTTTGAAGCGATTTTAGATGATACTATGACGGACGAAGTTAAAGTTACAATTTTTATAAATACGACAAATGCGTTAAGACTAGGAACTGAAGCAACTGATGACATAGAGTTGTGGCGTAGTATGGAATTTTACGACAACGATTTACTTATGACGTGGGATGATTATACACTTGAAAATATGGAAAATGCTTCCAGAATTTCATAATCAAGCTATACTTTTATATGGAGGAAATTAAATGAGCTACACAGGTAATCTCAATTTATTGCTTACTCCGGAGGCAGACACGTCAACTACATTTAAAGCTTGGCGTGTTGCTATGAACGGCGAAAGCAATAGTAATATGATGAAAATAGATGCTGCTTACGGCGATTTAGATGACGCTGTGCGACAAGCTCAGGCTAAGGTTGATGCTGTTTCTGCGAAAGTTTTCGGCGGTGGCGACATTAACACGTGGGCAGACGTACAGACTATCGTCCGTGCCGGTGCAGCTTCACAATATTTTAATATTGGAGACCAGCTTATTGCTGAAAAATTTGACTCAATAAGCGCCAGTGTCGGAGACAGCACAGGCATTAGTGCAGCGACAGTAGATAAGAACGATTTTTTATATGCTATCGGTGAAACAAAAGCCGGCGTATATGTGTATACATATGATGGTGCGTATTGGCGTAACAACATGGGAGAAATTGTCAACCTGACTGATGAAGACGCGGCAAAATTTTACGGCGTTGTGTTAACCGGCACCCCCGTTGCGGGTGATACAGTCATTATCACCGTCACGACAGAATCTTTTGTTTTTGATATTATTGGAATCGATCACGATACTCCGAGTAATACGAATTATACTCATAGTATGACGTTGCAATTAGAAGATGTATTAGAGGACACGATGGTTTATGACCCACGTGAAGCCTTTTACTACGCAGACGAGGGCTTATCAGCTGGAACATATCATTTTACCGTGACAGAGGGACAATATGCTGCTGATAACAACAAGACATTCCAGTTTACTCTCTCCTCAAATGCACCCGCAGGAAGTCAGCTTGTATTTACCCATTCAAGCAACGGAACTTTTGTCAATTCTACCATTAATGTTTTTAATAGCGCGGTTGCCACAACCGCAGCGCAAACTGCCACGCTTACACAAGGTAGTTCGGGAACAAATCTCGGAACTATTAGCAATAGCAGCTCCACAACTAATTTTAACTATATACGTAGGGCATTAATGGGCAACAACCTCTGGAGTAAATCTTGGATACGCCAGTGGCTGAACTCCGATGAAATTGTGTTTTTGCCGTGGACACCTCAAAGTAATTTCGACAGACCGCTCGGAGGCGTTACCGGATGGTTATACGATTTTGATCAGGCGTTTATTAACGTATTGGGTTCAGTTGTTAAAACCACTCAAAAGGGTGTGACCGACGGGTATGGGCTTGAAACAACCGATGATAAAGTTTTCTTACTTTCGCGCGCTGAAGTTGATGCCGGTGCTGAACGTAGTGCTGATGGCGCAGAAGGAACAGTTTACGCTTATTATGCGGGTGCTAGTAGTGATGAGACAAAACGTATTAAAAGCAGCGAAGATGTTCCTAAAGGGTGGTGGCTTAGAACCGCGCTTTATAGCGCAGGATATAGTTCCAGAAATGTGTCTACAACCGGCAGCGCAACATCAACCGGTGCCTGCGGTAGTTATTTAAGCGTGGCACCGGCGTGTGCTATTGTATAAAAGGGTTATGGAGGATTATATAATGAAATATATTTCTTTAAGAGAACAGCTTATTAATGAGCGTCGCAAAAATGCTTTGGTTACCGCTGCTCAAATGCAAGATGCGGCAAATATTGAATATATTGCCATGATGTGTGATATTGAGTTAGATGCTGACGTTGAAGAAGAAATAGCTGAATATAATGAAACATATAACGAGTCGAATATAGAATCAGATAACGAGTCGAATATAGAATCAGAATTTGATGAAGATGAAGATGACGAAGAAGAAGACTCTGATGACGAATCTGAGTCTGACGAGGAGGCGTAATCATGAATCACAGCGCTAAATTTGAAAAAGTTAAAGGGTACTACGATAAAGGCCTTTGGAAAGAATTTCAAGTTGCTAACGCCGTTGTTAAAGGCTGGATTACCGCCGAAGAATATGAAGAGATTATTGGAAGACCTTATAAGGGTTAATAACTTGGAGGTGAATAGAAATGGCATATAGCATCATTTCAAATTGGGACAAGCCAACCCGGCAGAAACGCACTTTCTTATGTGATGCACGAGCTGATATTAGTAGTCTTCCGACTGATGTGCCTGTTGGTTCTGAGGCGATGGTTACAGCAGACGCATCTGTTTGGATTTTAGACAACTCGAAAACATGGATAGAACTTTGATAAGGAGGTGAACTTATGGATTTAATTACTCTCGCCCTCGCTTTAAATAAAGCGAAAAAATACACTGACGATACAGTTACAGTTACTGATGTGCAGAAATCTGACGGTACAAGTGTTGTTTCTGGCGGAGTTGCAACATTACCTCCTGGATTGATAGCAGATATAGCAGATATACAAACTCCCGATGGTGTCAGTCTTGTGTCAGGAGACACAGCATTTGTACCTGTTAAAGATATACAAATTGACGGAAGTACAATTCTTGATACAAACGGCATTGCAGATTTGTCTATATTTAATACCGATACAACCCTATCTACCAGCGGAAAAGCCGCAGATGCAAAAGTTACTGGCGATAAAATTACTAGTTTAGAAAATACTGCTAATGCGGTAAATGAAAATATATTAAAGCCAATCGCCGAAACAATTAATATTTATGACGTAGAACATAATTCTGTAGTTCAATCCAATACGCAGTATACCCAAGGGACTGTTTATCTATATGGATATGTGGGCGACATAGTGATTTCGACAAAAGGAAATCAGGCTGCTTCATTCCAAGACGAAACTGGTGCTGCTGGTTCTGGTTTACATGTATACAATAGCTCAGGAGAAGATATGCAGGTGTCTTACGGTAGTACTGTATCATCTACGAGCGGTGCAACTAGACAAGGATTGATTGTTACTATCCCCAGCGGAGCGTCGTACTTGACATTTAAATATAGAACGCATAGCGCAACCAAAATACTTGTTTCAGAAGTTATGGTAACAACGGGTAGTACTATCGAAGATGGTACGTATGTAACATACTCCTCGCACTATATTATATTAGATACAATAAAAAAAGATATGAAAATGACTCCAGTATACGTTTCTCCCGATGGTAATGATAATAACGATGGTTTGAGTGCTACAAATGCCGTTGCAACCTTTGCTAAAGCACTTGAGATTTCAAACGTTATTTTTGCTAAAAGAGGAGTGTATAATCAGTCTATTTCTTTATCAGGTAAAACCGGTGTGCGAATATATCCTCTTGACAACGACGAGACATACTCAGCCACCGAACGGCAGAAAATTGAAATCAACGGAGGAACTGAAATATTAAAATCCGAAATAACCGAGGATAATAATATTTATTACGTAACCTGCCAAAGAGGCTATCAATTCACAGAAATATTCCATAGCGGTACGCTGGAACCCATCGCAAGTAACGGAATGTATCGTGCCAATGTTTTTGTAAATCTTTCCAGCCCAGGTAAGCTAAAACTCAAACCAGTCCTTTCATTGGAGTTGTGTGAAGCGGAATCTAATACGTTTTGGTGGGATTTTACTAACAAACTGCTATATATGAATATCTCAACCGCAGACTTCAACTCAGTAACGGTTTTATCGAGTTATAATTACATTTCAATTTCCGACTGTAAGGACATTGTGTTACAAGATGTCGCAATCAAATACACATATACCACTGCATTCAAAGTTGAGAACTCTATTGATGTAGTTTTGAATAATTGCGAAGCGTCATATAGTGCCACGTCGATGGGCTTTCAGCTAAGCAACACAAATGCAAAATTAATCCACTGTTACGCAACGAATAACGGAGTAGACGGATTCAATTTCCACTACTACGGTTATTCGGAAATAAGGGATTGCAGCGCAATGTATAATTATGACGATGGGTGTTCCCATCACGAAGGATGTCACGGCACGATTATCGGTGGCGAGTTTACCGGAAACGGTAAGGCGGGTATAGCCCCCGCATACGGAGCTAATGTAGATATCTATAATATCTTGGCCGCTAATAACGACCATTACGGCATAGGTTATCTCTCTACTAATAATGGCCACCCAGCAATGCAAGGAATAGTTGGTAATTGCGCAATGGTAGGCAATCCTGTTGGTTTAGCGGTGCAGTCTTTATGCACCGTAACCGCTATTGGATGTAAATATTCTTCTAATGTTCAAGATAAAGAAGTATCAGGAACGTTAAACGATTATTAATTTATAATAATAGTTATTAGAGGGTAGCATAATCTACCCTCTAATAATATATAACGAATGAAGGAGATAATGATATGAAATATACTATATCGACACCTCCGCAACAGTGTTTTATGCGTCAAAGTTTATGGTATCAAAGCGCCGGCAAAGTAAAAATCAGAGGTGTTTTGTGGCATTCTACAGGCGCAAATAATCCATACATAAAGCGTTATGTGCAGCCTGACGACAATGCTTCTGATAGAATGTATTGGTTAAATACTCTTGGTATAAACTCTAACGGAAACGACTGGAATCACACAAAGAACCAAAAGGGTGTTCATGCTTTCATCGGCAGACTTATTAATAACGAGGTGTCTACCGTACAGGTAGGAGATTGGGACAAAAGAGCTTGGGGTTGCGGTTCTGGTAAATATGGCACATGCAATAACGGATGGATACAATTTGAAATATGCGAAGATGCTTTAACGGACGACGCATATTGTTCTCAAGTATATCAAGAGGCTGTTGAACTCACTGCATATCTATGCAAACTTTATAATCTTGATCCCCTAGGAACGGTTCAATATAATAATGTAACGGTTCCTGTAATTTTATGTCATCAAGATAGCTATAAACTTGGACTCGGTTCGAATCACAGCGACATATTACACTGGTTTCCGAAATTTGGTAAGACAATGCAAGATGTGCGTAATGATGTAGCTGCTTTGATTGCAGCCGACATAGAGGAGGAAGAAGAAATGACATTGGCGCAGTTTAAAGAACTTATGAAAGAATATCGCACAGAACTTCAGGATAATAATGCTGGAGAATGGTCGAAAGAAGCTCGTACTTGGGCTATCAATGTTGGACTTATTCAGGGAGTTGGTAGCGACGATAGTGGAGAACTCCAATATGCATGGGAAGATAATTTATCTAGGGAGCAAATGTGCGTTTTACTTTATAGATTTGCTAAGATGATAGGTCGTGCGTGATGAAAATTTTTAGTCGCACAAATAAAAAAAATTGTAATCAAAAAGTCAAACTCGACTTTTCTAAGAAACTAATTAACGATAACCGCTACATACTCTGGCTTGTTAATATTGGCGGTATACTCCTTGCGTTCTATTGTGTTTATAAGGATTATATCGGGGGCTTAGGGTGGATTGCCGGGATGGTAAGTTGCGCATGGGCTGCGCACGGCACGATCTGTTCGTGGTATTTTAATATGGCTAAATCAGATCATCGAAGTTCGGATGGCACGGGTATTACATTCGCTGCCGCCGAAGCAAATGGGTTTAATAATAATGACGATAACGATAAGTGGGAAAGCCCCGTTATCTGACTGGAGGATATTATGGAATTTTTAATTGAACATTGGTATACTATTTTCGTGATTGTGGTTGTAATAGGCGGCGGCATATTTTACGGAATAAAGTTTGCCAAACTAACAGAAGACGAGAAACGTACTCGCATCAGGGGTTGGTTGTTTCAGGCTGTAGTAATGGCAGAAAAAGAATTTGGATCCGGCACAGGCAAATTAAAACTTTCGAATGTTTATGCTGAATTTTGTAAGCAGCTACCGTGGCTTGCTAAGGTTATTACCTTTGAAGCATTTAGTAGGTATGTTGATGATGTGCTCGCGGAATTAAAAGAAGTTCTTGAAAAGAATACAGCTATTGCCTCTATGATTCAAACAAAAGGTGAAAAATAAATTTTTAAGGAGGTATAGTTATGACTGACCAGGATAAAGTTACGCTGATTGAAACAGAGCAAAGAAGCAAAAGTAACATGCATAGAATCGAAAAACTAGAAGAAAATGTACGTGATATACAGAACGACCAAAAGGCAATTTACAAAATCGCCACATCAGTTGAGCTTATTGCCCAGCGCGTAAGCACTATTGAAGATAAAGTTGAAGACACCAATAGACAAGTAAGCCAGCTTTCAGAAAAAGTGAGTGATGCCGAAAGCCGTCCGTATAAACAGGTGGCTACAAACTGGAATTCTATTAAGGTTGCAATTATTACAGCCATTGGCACACTATTAGCAACCGGAATCATAGGTGCAATTATTACCTTTGGAACCAAGTAATTACGATTCACACATTAAGGAGATATACATGAAAAAGACTATTCTTATCGCCATCGCATCGTTTCTGGCGGTTGTGTTCTGCCTTTCGGCATCCGTTTTTGCAGGTGCTGCTTCGGGACATCCCGCAGTAATTTCAAACGGAAACGTTTCGCTTGGCGGAGCTTACTACATTGAAGGCACCGTTGCTTCGGCAAACGGCGACATCGCTTTCGGCGCAGGCTCTTTTGATTCGTGCATTCTCGACGGCGACGCCATCGTTACCGACGGACATTCCGTTACTTTCTTCAACAAGTGGAATATGCCCGATTTCAGAGGCGAAGCAGTAACAAGCGACGTTGATTTTTCGTATACTCCCGTTTCGGCTCCCGCAACTCCTTCGGGAATTGCGTCCGCAGCAAGCCTCCCGTACAACGTTACGGAAAGCGTTGCGGTTTCAGCCCTCAGATTCGGCGGAGACTATACGATAGATACAACCGCGGGCGACGTATGGATAATCGCGGATACCGTTACCTTCCCTTACGGCTCGATTACCGTAACCGGTTCTAACAACGCTTATATCGTTGTAAACAACAGCATTACCTTCTCGGGCGGAACGGAAATAAATTCGAACGGAAATCTTTCGATTATTCTCGGCGAAGGCGTTTCGTACAACAACTATTCGGTAGCATACGCAAATCTTTACGTTACCGACAATCATCTTGCTGCAAACGGCGGCGGAACGTTATACGGAAACATTTATCTTCTTAACGATGTCTGCGACGTTTCCGGCAACTTCACGCTTTACGGCACAATCTACGGCTCGGAAACGAATATTTCCATGAGCGGAGCTGCAACCGTTTACGGAACTGTTGTTGCCAAAACGTTCTCAAACACCGGCGACTTTACTATAATTTATGATCCCTACTATTCGCTTCCCGATGGCGGAAACGATGAGGGAACGTCGGGCAATGACGAAGACACTTCGCTTATCCCCGGAAACGACGTTGAAAGAGATTCCATTCTCGGCTTCTCGTATGACAAAGCATATATTTACGGTTATACCGATACCGAAATGGCTCCCGAAATGAACGTAAAACGTTCTGAAGCATGCGCAATGATTCACAGAATTCTCAAGCAGACCGGAAAACTCGGCGGATACGCATCTGAAGCTCCTACGTTCCCCGACGTTGACGGAACCGAATGGTACGGCACGGCAGTAGGATTCGTTGAGTTCCTGCACGTTTACAACAGCAATAACGGCGCAAACTGCTTCTCGCCTGAAAATTACATCACGAGAGGCGAGGCTGCAAAACTCTTTGCGTTCTCCATGGGTGTTTCCGAAATCACAGAACACAACGTATTCTCTGACGTTGCACAATCCAACAAGTATTATCCGTACATTACGGCGCTTGCAAACGCAGGTCTGATTATCGGTAACGGCGACGGCACCTACAGCCCCGACGCTTACATGACAAGAGCCGAATATGTAACCGTATTCAACAGAATTCTCGGCAGAGACGACAGATACGACTACACGACGGACGTTGACGGAAATTCCGTTGAATGCCAGTTTGTTGACATGGATTCATCTGCATGGTATTATGCGGAAATGATGAGAGCGACAAACTCGTTTACCGGATTCAAGGTTGACTTTGATGCAAGAGAAGAGAGAAACGTACTTGATGATTACGCATAATAAATTTGGTACAAAAAATCTGTGTCGTCAAACTCATTCTCTATCTCTATCAATAATTCTTTTAACTTTATCATCACGGCGGTTAATTTTATCATTTCGGCTCTCATTGACTAAATTGAAAGAAAGAAACGTACTTGATGATTAAGCATAATAAAAATGTATTATTATTTAAAAAATCAAAAGAGGATTTTATCATTTTATGATATCATCCTCTTTTTTTTATCGCGAAATAAAAAAAGTCAAGCATGATTTACCAAATCATACTTGACTTATGATAGTGATCTATAAGGTGACACAAAAGTGACATATAAAAGTGGTGCGTTACTCCGTTTCGCTATGATCTCAATATAGCGTGACGCAATTCTAATACAATTTCATTTGTCGTAAATTTGTCGTAAAATAACTATAATTTTAGGTGGAATGTATTGTGTTACAATCGGCTTTTTGCCTCGTTTTTAAAATTAACAAAATTTTATTATTTATTCCGTTAATTTGTGATATAATGAATTGGTTTTTGAAAAATAAATGAAAAATGCGAAAGGACGTGTATAAAATGCCGATGAATTACGGAAAAAAAGTCTGGATGATTCCCGACAACTATCTTCACTCCGTCTCGCTCAACGACCAGATAAGCCACGAGGCCGTCTGTGTGCTGAACACCTCGGATACGGACGCCGAAATCTCGCTTACGCTGTATTTTGAGGACAGAGACGCGTTGCCCGGTTTTTCCGCGGTATGCAAAGCAGGAAGGACAAATCATATAAGGCTCGACAAAATCGTCTCCGAAAAGGGCGAAAAGATACCGCGCGACACGCCCTACGCAATTCTTGTGGAAAGCAGCGCGCCGATTGTCGTTCAGTACAGCAGGCTTGACACTTCCGCCGTGGAAATGGCGCTTATGACCACTATCGCTTATCCCGTAGACTGATAAAAATTTATATATTAAAGGAGAATAAAAAATGGCAAAAGTACTTGTTGAAACTTCGGCAAGACACGTTCACCTGACAAAAGAACACATTGATATTCTTTTCGGCGCAGGTCATGAGCTTACCGTAAAGAAGGCCCTTTCCCAGCCGGGTCAGTTCGCCTGTGAGGAAAGAGTAACAATCGTCGGCGAAAAGAACGAAATCAAAAACGTAAGCATCCTCGGTCCTGCAAGAAATGCAACGCAGGTTGAAATCTCGCTTACCGACGCGAGAAACATAGGCGTAAAGGCTCCCATACGCGAGTCGGGCGATATTTCAGGCAGCGGCGGATGCAAAATCATCGGCCCCTGCGGTGAAGTTACAATTTCAGAAGGCGTTATCGCCGCAAAGAGACACATTCACCTTACTCCCGAAAACGCTTCGGAATTCGGCGTTTCCGACAAGCAGATCGTATCTGTTAAAATCGAATCCGAGGGCAGAAGCCTTATTTTCGGCGACGTCGTTATCAGAGTAAGCGACAAGTTCGCTCCCGCGATGCACATTGACACCGACGAATCCAACGCCGCGTGCTGCGCACCCGGCCTTATGGGTGAAATCATAAAGTAATTTTGTTTTTCGTTACTTTCTCTCAGGTGAGAGAAAGTAACCAAAGAGAGCTGAAACCTTTAAAAGTTTGTCTTTCCCGCGCTTTCTGCGAGAAAGCGCGCTCTCTTTTGGTACTTTTCTTGTGAAAGAAAAGTACGCAAATACTAAAAATATTATTTACAGAAAGGAAGCAAATATAATGAATTACACAACAGAAGTAAAAAACATGTGCTGTGTAGCCAAAGGTCCCGACCACGGACCCGCTCCCATTCCGGAAGAAGGCAAGTGGATACAGGCGAAGGAAATCAAAGACATTTCCGGCTTTACGCACGGTATCGGCTGGTGCGCTCCCCAGCAGGGCGCCTGCAAATTATCCCTCAATATCAAAAACGGCATAATCGAAGAGGCTCTCATTGAGACTATCGGCTGTTCGGGCATGACTCATTCGGCGGCTATGGCGGCTGAAATTCTTCAGGGAAAGACAATTCTCGAAGCTCTCAACACGGACCTTGTATGCGACGCCATAAACACAGCGATGCGCGAGCTCTTCTTACAGATAGTTTACGGACGTTCGCAGTCCGCGTTCTCGGAAGACGGTCTGCTTGTCGGTGCAGGTCTTGAAGACCTCGGAAAAGGCACGCGCTCGCAGGTCGGCACTATGTACGGCACGAAGGCAAAAGGCGTAAGGTATCTTGAAATGGCCGAGGGCTACGTTACGAGAATGGCTCTCGACAAAGACGACCAGGTTATCGGCTACGAATTTGTTTCGCTCGGCAAAATGACAGACTTCATCAAAAAGGGCGACGAACCTAACGAAGCGTACAAAAAAGCTATGGGCAAATACGGCAGATTCGACGACGCCGCAAAGTACATTGACCCGAGAAAAGAATAATTGAGGAGGAACGTTAATATGGCTTTATTTGAAAACTATGAAAGACGCGTTGACAAAATCAACTCCGTCATTAAAGAATACGGTATTTCCTCAATAGAGGAGTGCAAGAAGATAGTCGAAGAAAAAGGCATCGACTGCGACAAAATAGTAAGAGAAACTCAGCCTATCTGCTTTGAAAACGCCGTTTGGGCATATACCGTCGGCTGTGCGATAGCAATCAAAAAAGGCTGCAAAAAAGCGGCGGACGCCGCAGCGGCAATTGGTATCGGACTTCAGGCGTTCTGTATTCCCGGCTCCGTTGCCGAAAACAGAAAAGTAGGGCTTGGACACGGAAATCTCGGAAAAATGCTTCTTTCGGAAGAAACGGAATGTTTCTGCTTCCTCGCAGGCCATGAATCCTTCGCCGCAGCGGAAGGCGCAATCAAAATCGCGCTCAACGCAAACAAGGTCAGAGTTAAGCCCTTAAAGGTTATACTCAACGGTCTCGGCAAGGACGCCGCTTTCATCATTTCGAGAATAAACGGCTTTACCTACTGCAAGACCGAATTCGACCCCTACACAGAAACGGTTAAGGTTGTTGAAGAACACGCTTATTCCGACGGTCCGAGAGCAAACGTAAAATGCTACGGCGCCGACAACGTTCCGGAAGGCGTTGCAATAATGAAGCTCGAAAACGTGGGCGTTTCCATTACGGGCAACTCCACAAACCCGACGCGTTTCCAGCATCCCGTTGCCGGCACGTACAAGAAATGGTGTGTTGAAAACGGCGTAAACTACTTCTCGGTTGCATCGGGCGGCGGTACGGGACGTACGCTTCATCCCGACAACATGGCGGCAGGTCCGTCCTCCTACGGTATGACCGACACGATGGGACGCATGCATTCCGACGCGCAGTTCGCAGGTTCATCATCCGTTCCCGCGCACGTTGAAATGATGGGACTCATCGGCATGGGCAACAACCCGATGGTAGGCGCTACCGTTGCCGTTGCGGTTGCGGTTGAAGAGGCTATGAAATAATTAAAATGGCAATGAAAAAGCCGCACTTTCGTGCGGCTTTTATTTTTTGAATATTATCAGTTATTGCCCGTAAGCTTTGCGATTTCTTCGGCAAAGTTATCTTCTCTCTTTTCAATGCCTTCGCCCTTTTCAAAGCGGATAAATCCGGTAACCTTGACGTCTGCGCCGAGAGCCTTTGCTTCGTTTGCAATATATTCGCAAACCTTCATCTTATCTTCTTTTACGTATTCCTGTTCGAGTAAGCAGTTCGTATCGTAGAACTTGCCTATCTTTCCGAGAATCATCTTTTCCTTTATTGCGTCGGGCTTGCTTGCGTTCGCCGGGTCGTTGTTTATCTGGGCAAGGAGAATTTCCTTTTCGGCTGCGAGAGCATCTGCCGGAACGGAGTCCTTATCGAGATATTTCGGGCTCATTGCGGCTATCTGGAGCGCAACGTTTTTAAGAACCGCTTTAACCGCTTCCTTATCGGACGCGTCGGATTCGCCCTTAACGACAACGCCTATCGTTCCGCCGCCGTGAATATACGTGCTGATCAGTCCTTCAACGATTTCAAAGCGTCTTATCGAGAGTTTTTCGCCTATCTGGAACGTCTTGTCCTTTAAAACGGCGTCAACGGTATCTTCCGTTCCGAAATATTTGCAGTTTGCGAGTTCTTCCACGTTTGCGGGCTTGCAAGCGAGAATCGTTTCAAGCACTCCCTTTACGAAAGCTCTGAACGACTCGTTCTTTGCAACGAAGTCCGTTTCAGAGTTAACTTCAACCATTGCAACGAGGTTATCCTTCGCAAGAATATCGACTATACCTTCAGCAGCGATTCTGCTTGCCTTCTTTTCGGCAACGGCAAGTCCCTTTTCTCTCAATATCTTTATTGCTTCTTCTTTATCTCCGTTTGCTTCGGTAAGCGCCTTTTTACATTCCATCATTCCGATTCCCGTCTGAGCGCGGAGTTCGGATACGTCTTTTGCGGTAAAGTTCATTATATTTCCTCCTGTCAAAAAGCCTTATTATTCAGCTTCCTTTTCTTCTTCGTCTTCTTCTGCTTCATCGTCCGACGCGGAATCGGTAAACTGTTCGCCCTGTCTGCCTTCAAGGATCGCGTCTGCCATTACGGAAAGAATGAGTTTGATTCCGCGGATAGCGTCGTCGTTTCCGGGAATTACGTAGTCGACTTCATCAGGGTCGCAGTTTGTGTCAACGATTGCAACAACGGGTATACCGAGCTTTCTTGCTTCGGCAACGGCGTTCTTTTCTTTTCTCGGGTCAACGACGAACATTGCGGCGGGAAGCGTTTCCATATTCTTGATACCGCCGAGGTTTCTCTCGAGGTCGTTGATTTCCTTTACGAGTCTTATTACTTCCTTTTTGGGAAGAAGCTCGAACGTTCCGTCGTCTTCCATTCTGTGAAGGGCGTTGAGTCTTGCGATACTCTTTTTTATGGTCTTGAAGTTGGTGAGCATACCGCCGAGCCAGCGCATATTAACGTAGTTGCACTCTGCTCTTTCTGCCTCTTCTTTTATGGCGTCGGAAGCCTGTTTCTTTGTTCCGACAAAAAGGATTCTGCCGCCTTCCATCGACACTTCGCGTATGAACATATACGCTTCTTCAAGCTTCTTTACGGTCTTCTGAAGGTCGATGATGTACACGCCGTTTCTTTCCGTGAAGATGTATTCCGCCATTTTGGGGTTCCATCTTCTTGTGTGATGTCCGAAATGGACGCCTGCTTCAAGCAGTTGTTTCATTGAAATTACTGACATTTTGAATGTCCTCCTTTGGGTTTTTCCACCACGAAAAGCTTTTTGGTTTACGGCTTATCCGCCTTTGCGGACACCCTCGCCGGCGCATTTTCGTGTGTGTAATTTAAAATTTTGCAAAGCGCCTTTTTGCGCCCGCGGGCATTATTATATCAAATAATATATCGGAATGGAACACAAAAAAAGAACTTTTAACAAAATATTTACATTATTTTCCGTTTTTACGTTCATTTCCCGTGTTTTACGCGCTTTTTCGGGGATGAAGCGCCGAGTTTTGCGCCGAGAACGGCAAAAACCAGGAAATCCGCGCACAATAGCAGTTTAAGAAGCAGCGACTCTTCTCCTCCGGAGCCCGAAAACGCAAGGGAAAGCACCCACACGAGCGCGACAAGCGCCCCGCCCGACGCGATTCCGCACAAAAGCACACTGCTCTTTGACATTTTCACAGCCATTATTCCCGCGCTTGCCGCAGAGACCGCCGCAAGCACGAAAACAGCCGGTATTATATAGTTCTCCGGCTCGCTCCTGCCTGATATCGCAAACGCGGCGATTACCAAAAGCACCATCCACACAGAGGCCCCCGTTACCACTCCGAAAAGCAGCGCTTTTACAAACGACGCTTTTCCGTTTCTTTCGATTTTCTTCTTTTTCAAGCAAACACGCCCTCTCTTTATTGCTTTTTTGTCATTTTAGTTATATTTTTATATTCTGAAAATTATTTATGCATTTATAAAAAATTTACTTTTTCTTAAAAAAATCTCTTTACAAAAAACCTTTTCTGTGTTATACTACCCAAGGATAAGTAATGCTTACCTTGCTTTGTTGCGGGATTTTGCCTTACATTTTTATGTTAAGAGGTTTTCACCCGCCCGCAACTACGTTACGGGAGTTCTTATCAAATACTTACGAAAGGTGGATTTTCAAATGATTCAGAAGGACGTCAAGCAGAGCATAATCAACGAATACAAAACGCACGACGGCGACACGGGCTCACCCGAAGTTCAGATTGCCATTCTCACTTACAGAATAAACACTCTGACAGAGCATCTCAAGGTCAACAAAAACGACCATCATTCGAGACGCGGACTTCTCAAAATGGTAGGACACAGAAGAAATCTTCTCAACTACCTCACAAAGAAGGACATCAACCGCTACCGTGAAATCATCGAAAAACTCGGAATAAGAAAGTAATTATTACCGAAAAGGCGAACCTGCTTACGTGCTTGTTCGCCTTGCTTTTTTGTAAAATCTCATCGCTTTTACTGCGGACGCTTTGAATTTTAGCATTTAAATATGCCTCTGATTTTTTCGGGCGTGTATTTAAGTGCTAAACTCACGTAATCGTGAGTACTGTTCGGGCCTCCGCGTAAAAAATATAAAAACGGAGGAATTAAAAATGTTTGAAAACTACAGAACATTCTCAACAACACTCGCAGGCAGAACGCTTACCGTCGAAACAGGCAAAATGGCGCAGCTTGCAAACGGCTCGTGTCTCGTAAGATACGGAGACACCGCAATTCTCGCGACAGCTACCGCTTCAAAGGCGCCGAGAGAAGGCATCGACTTCCTTCCCCTGTCGGTTGAATTTGAAGAAAGACTTTACGCTGTCGGCAAAATCCCCGGCTCCTTCCTCAAACGCGAAGGTAAACCCACGGAAAAAGCAATTCTCACGTCCCGCGTAATAGACAGACCTATCCGTCCTCTCTTCCCGAAGGACTTAAGAAACGACGTAACGCTCGATTTGCTCGTGCTGTCGGTTGACCCCGACTGCTCGCCCGAAGTTACGGGACTTATCGGCGCGTCGATCGCGCTTTCCATTTCGGACATTCCGTGGAACGGTCCCGTTGCAAGCGTTTTCGTAGGTCTTGTTGACGGCGAAATCGTCATCAACCCGACAGCTGCTCAGAGAGAGAAATCGGAACTCGAACTTACCGTCGCATCAAGCGACAAAAAGGTCGTTATGATTGAAGCGGGCGCAAAAGAAGTCGAAGAAGACGTCATGTTCGACGCAATAATGAAGGCGCACGAAATCAACCGCGAGACCGTAAGCTTCATAAACCACATCAAAGACGAGGTGGGAAAAGCGAAATTCGAATATCCGTCATGCGAGGTTGACCACGATTTGTTCGACGAAGTCAGCGACTACGCGATAGAAAAGGTGCGCGAAGCGCTCGACACCGACGACAAGAACGTAAGAGAAGCGCGTCTCAACGTCGTATACGAAGACGTATTCGCGCACTTTGAAGAAAAATATCCCGAGGAAGACAAAAAGGCCGAAATCAACGAATGCATGTACAAGCTCCAGAAGTACGTCGTAAGGCGTTGGCTGCTTGACGACGGAAAGCGTGTGGACGGCAGAAGACTTGACGAAATCCGTCCTCTCAACGCTCAGGTAGGCCTTTTCGGAAGAACGCACGGTTCGGCTATGTTCACGCGCGGACAGACGCAGGTTATAACTGTTGCAACGCTCGGTCTCGTTGCCGAACAGCAGATGCTCGACGGCATTGACGACGAAGAATACAAGAGATACATGCACCACTACAACATGCCGAGCTACTCGGTCGGCGAAACAAAGCCTTCGAGAGGCCCCGGAAGACGTGAAATCGGACACGGCGCTCTTGCCGAACGCGCTCTGGTTCCCGTTATCCCGTCGGTTGACGACTTCCCGTATTCGTTAAGACTCGTGTCGGAGGTCATTTCGTCCAACGGCTCGACGTCCCAGGCTTCGATATGCGCTTCCACCCTTGCTCTCATGGATGCGGGCGTTCCGATAAAGGCTCCCGTTGCCGGTATTTCCTGCGGACTTATAACGGAGGGCGACAGATGGATGACCATGCTTGACATTCAGGGACTTGAAGATTTCTTCGGAGACATGGACTTCAAGGTTGCGGGCACCAAAAAGGGCATCACGGCAATTCAGATGGACTTAAAGATTGACGGTCTTACGCCCGAAATCATCAAGGCGGCTTTTTCTCAGACGAGAGCCGGCAGAGAATACATCTTAGACGAAATAATGCTCAAGTGCATCCCCGAGCCGCGTGCTGAAGTATCTCCCTTCGCTCCCAAGATGATAATCTTAAAGATTGATCCCGACAAGATCGGCGACGTTATAGGCAAGAGCGGAAAGGTTATCCAGGCGATTACCGGCGAGACGGGTGCGAAAATCGACATCGAGGACGACGGAACGGTATACATTGCCGCCGTTGACAAGGAGGCAGGCCTCAAAGCGAAATCCTACGTTGAGGCGATTGCTTTCGATCCCGAGCCCGGCGCCGTTTTCACGGGTAAGGTTACAAGGCTCATGTCGTTCGGTGCGTTTGTTGAAATCGCTCCCGGCAAAGAGGGACTCGTACACATTTCAAAGCTCGACAAAAAGCGTGTGGAAAAGGTTGAGGACGTCGTTTCGGTCGGAGACACGATAAAGGTCAAGGTTCTCGAAATCGACGAAAAAGGAAGACTCAATCTTTCAAGAAAAGACGCGTTAGAAGAAGAATAATAAAAATCCAAAGCTGTGAAGTTTAGGACTTTTTGAAAGTATTTTCAAAAAATTTCGGGGACGTCCTAAAGACGTCCCCGATTTTTCAAAGAGGAGTTATCATGACTGAAAACGAAAACAGCGTGCGCCTTCAGAAATACGTTTCCGACTGCGGACTTATGTCGAGGCGCGCCGCCGAAAAGGAAATCGAAGCGGGTGCCTTCACCGTAAACGGTGAAACCGCTTATACCGGAATGAAAATAAATCCCTATGATGACGAAGTAAAATACAAGGGACAACTTCTGGAAAACGACGGCAGAAAACTATACGTCATGCTTTATAAGCCGCGCGGATACGTTACGACAATGAGCGACGAGGAAGGCAGGAAGTGCATTCCCGAGCTTTTGTCCGATATTCCGCAGAGGGTTTATCCCTGCGGCAGGCTGGATATGGATTCCGAAGGACTTCTTGTGCTTACAAACGACGGAGAGGTCGCAAACAAGCTCATGCACCCGAAAAATCACGTGGAAAAGGTATATCACGTAAAGGTAAAATCGGAAATTTCACCCGAAACGCTCACCCTTCTCAATTCGCAAATGTTAATAGACGGCTACAGGATAAAACCCGTCAAGGTTACGATAATCGAGCGCAAGGAAGGCGCAACAATCCTTAAATTCGTGCTTTCCGAGGGCAGAAACAGGCAGATAAGGAAAATGTGCGAGCAGGCCGAACTGAAAATCGTGCGCTTAAAGCGCGTTTCCGTCGGAAAGCTCAACATCGGCATGCTCTCCCCCGGAAAATGGAAATATATGAACTACAATGAGATAAATTATCTCAAAAACCTGTAAACAGAGGTGAAAATATGCTTGAAATACGCCCCGTATACACGTCTTACGAGAGAGAAGAATATACGAAGCCGTTCGGAATAACGCCCGAGGACGACAAAACCGTCATTTGCGCGCGGTATCCCGACAGATTTGTCGGAGCCGCCTATCTTTCGCTTTGCGGCGAAAGCGCCGAAATCCTGTTTTTATCGCTTATCGACGGCTACGACGACGACACCGACCTTTTTCTGCTCGGAAAAGCGGCGTTAAATTATCTTGACTTACACGGCGCAAAAAACGTGATTTTCCGTGCGCCGAAAGACGAAAAATCAGCATTAAGGCTCGGATTTTCAAAGAACGGACAAGGCGTTTACGCCCTGTCCTTACAAAATTATTTCAATCACGAACATTAATTTTATCGGAAAAGAAAGGATTTAACTATGGATCAGACAATGGAAGCCGTTTCGAACATTGCGCAGGAGGCGGTAACCGAAACTACCGGCTTTCTGGACAATTTATGGAAATTTCTCTCCGACATTGCTTCGGCTTACGCTTTCAAATTCATAATCGCCGTTCTCATCATTTTCATAGGGCTCAAGCTCTCAAAGCTGCTTATTAAGTTTCTCAACAACGAAAAGCTTTTCAAAAGCCTTGACAGCACCGTAAAGCGCTTTTTCTGCAGCATCATCAAATTCACGCTTTACGCGGTGGTTTTCGTATCGGCGGCGGCGGAGCTCGGCATTCCCGCAACGTCGTTCATAACCATTCTCGCTTCCTGCGGACTTGCGATAGGTCTTGCTTTGCAGGGCTCCCTTTCAAATTTTGCGGGCGGGCTTATGATTCTCATTTTCAAGCCTTTCAAGATAGGCGACTACATTGAGGTGCAAAACCACGTCGGCGTCGTGCACGACATAAACATTTTTTACACGACCATCGCCGACATATCAACGCCCAACGTCCTCATTACCATGCCCAACGGCTCCATATCAAACACCATTGTAAAGGACATCGCCTCCAACGGCAATATAAGGCTTGACATCACCGTCGGCGTTTCATACAAATCCGACATCGACAAGGTAAAAGAGGTGCTGAAAAACCTCGCTTACAGCAACGAAAAGGTGCTCGCCGACCCGGAGGTTCAGGTTATTGTCGCAAAATACAACACAAGCTCCATAGATTTTCAGATAAGAGCCTGGGTGAAAACCGAGGACTACTACCCCGTTATGTTCTACATAAACGAAAACGTCAAGAAAGTCCTTGACAAGAACGAAATCAAAATTCCGTTTACCCAGACCGACGTTCACATCATCAACGACTGATCCCTTGCAAAATTATTCAACAACGAAATCCCTGAATTTTTGTGCAATTTGCATAAATTGTGCTTATCAAAAATTATATTTGTAATACTTATTGACAAAATTTGCATTTTTTGGTATAATGCGAAAAGGAATAAGTTTTCTTGTTTTGGAGGATTATATGGCGCAGATTATTCTTGTTACCTCATTTAAAGGCGGCGTCGGAAAGACCACCGTTTCGGCAAATCTTTCATACTGTCTTGCCCAAAAAGGGAACAAGGTTATCGTCTGCGACTGCGACCTTGAATCACGATGTCTGGACATGATGTTCAAAATCGAAAAGCAGTCTCTTTTCAACATCTGCGACGTGATTTCGGGAAAATGCAGCGTCGAAAGCGCGCTTACCGACATCGAAAACTGTGAAAACTTAAAATTTATCTCCGCCCCCGCTTTTTATCCCGAGGCGATTCAGGACGAAAAAACTTCCGATATTTTTACGGAAGAGTCCGTGGGAGATTTCGTTGACAAGCTTTCAAAAATGGCGGATTACGTCATTTTCGACCTGCCCGCGCGTCCGGACATGCTTTACCGCAAGCTTGTGCTGTGCGCGGATCTCGTGCTTGCAATTTCCTTCCACACGGCAATATCCATAAGGGCCGCGGAAAAAACCGCCATCGCGATAAGCGAAATATGCGAAAGCGAAAACAAGCACGTTCCGGAAATCAAACTCATAGTTAACGCCTTTAATTCGAGCGGTGCAAAAAAAGGTATCAACGCCGGGCTTTACGAAATTCTCGAGAAAGCCAAAATTCAGCTCATAGGCGTTATCCCGTACGACGCGGAAATGGTAAAATGTCAGGAAAGAGGCAATCTTGCCGACGAGTGCTATTCGCCGAAAAGTCATTTCTGGAGTGCGATAAACAACATCGCCGAAAGAATAGAGGGCAGAAATATCGGTCTTTTTTACAACATAAACGTCGGTTACAGCAACAGCAAACTGTTCTGAAAAAAACAGAGGAAAGGAAAACAAAATGGAGATAGCTATCATTGCATCGGACAGAAAAAAAGAATTGATGATGGAGTTTTGTCTGGCTTACAAAGCGATACTCGCAAAGCATAATCTGTACGCCACCGAATCTACCGGAAAATATATCTCCGACGCGACGGGCTTACATATAGAATGTCTTATGCCCGGAAGCTCCGGCGGCGTCGAGCAGTTATCTTCACGCATTTCCTACAATGAAATCGACCTCGTTTTATATTTCAGAAACCCGATGAACGCTCCTTACTACAACGAGGCGCAGCACAATCTTTTAAGGCTGTGCGACATATACAACGTTCCCGTTGCGACAAACATCGCAACCGCGGAAGCTCTTATCCTTGCTCTCGATCAGGGTTCGCTCGACTGGCGCGAGCTTGTAAATCCGAAATTCCGCAAATAATTCTTTAAAAACAAAAACCCGTTTTTACTTGAAAAGTAAAAACGGGTTTATTTTTTTGCGCTTTTTATTCGGTTATCAGCTGAATCTGCGCCGCGTTCATTACCGCGGGATACGCCCAGTGCGACAGCGGCAGGTCTTCGTAATACGGTTCAAGCGAGCACTCGCTGTTCGAAATACCTGCAACGCGGTTTAGTATCGTTACGACCTCGCACCTTGCTATCGGGTTATCCGGTCTGAAATCTCCCTCGGGATATCCCAGAATATAGCCTTTTGCGACGAACGCCTTTATTCTGCCCTCTGCCCAGTGTCCCGAAATATCCGAAAGAGTTACGCTGTCGTCTTCAAGTTCGGGAATTCCGAGCATTATTCCGACTATTTTCACGAATTCCGCCCTCGTTATGCCGTCGTTGCCCTTGAACGTGCCGTCGGGATAGCCGTTTATTATTCCGGCGCCCGCGAAAATCGAAACTGTCTGTGCGATTTCTCCCGACAAATCGGGGAACGATACGGGATTCTGCACGCCCGTAATATCAAACAGTTTATTCGTCATATCGACAACTTCGTATCTCGTTGCGTAATCGTTAGGTCTTATATACGGATACGGCGAGCCTGCGGAAATATACTTGATTTCGGAAGCGTTTGGCTTTAAGCTTATTTTCGCAACGACTTCCGCTTCCTCTATAAATCTGTAGGTAAATCCGGCAACCGTACTGTTGGTCATGCCGTTTTTGGCGGCTATTGCCCTTATTATCGTTCCGTTTTCGACTATGGGTATGGGCTGGCTGTAAATACGGCTTGAAGTATTCGGGTTGGTTCCGTCTGTGGTATAGTAAATTCTTGCGCCGAGCGTTGAGGTTGAAAGCGTAACGAGAGTTCCCTTTGCAACGGGTCCCGAAGGTATGTTTGCGGTAACCATGGCAACCTGCTGCTGGGCTGCGGTTCCGCCGCCTCCGCCGCCTCCGCCTCCGCCGCTGCTTCCGCCTCCGCCGCCGCTGCTTCCGCCGCCTCCGCCGACGTATGACGGGCTGCCTTTGGTGAATTTGGCTCTGAAATAGGTATCGTTTCTTACGATTATGGTATACGGGTTATCGCTGCTTACTTTTTTATCGTTTACGTCGTACCAGCCGTCGAAATTATAGCCGTTATTCGGGGAAGCTACAAGCTTTACCTCGGTATCGTAAGCGTAATCGCCCGGGCCTTTTGATATGGTTCCTCCCGCGTTTGCGGTGAGTCTTACGTTATAGGTATCCGTTTCTCTTACCGAAACGGTTTTTTCAAGTTTTGCGCCGTCAATTACGAGCTCTTCGTCGTTTTCATCCGTAACCTTTACGTCTATTGTTATATTGCAGTCGGAAAGTTCCGCGTCCGACGCCGCTTTGAACACGATTTCCGCAATTCTTCCGTTTATGACGCCGCTGTTTTTATCGTTTATCCAGCGCGCATTTACGGGAGAAACCTGATACTCTATCAGACCGTCAAATCCCTTGAGCAGTCCGAAATCGTTTATCTTTTCAACCTGAAGTTTATCGCTGTCGCAAGTAATATCAAGCGTCAGATTTGCAAAATCGTATCCGTTTTTGGCCTCAACGTACACAGACGTCGTTCCGCCCGCAACGATTCTTGCGTTATTTGCCGAAAACTCGGGCGCTATGGCGGTAATATCGACGTAGGTCGTCAGTCCCATTCTGGTCGTTGCGGTAATCGTCGCTTCTCCCGGTGCGTGAACGGTGATATTCCCCTTTTTATCGACGCTTGCAATCTTGGACTTTGTCGATTTATACGTTATGGTATCGGTATTGTCCTCGGGATAAATATACATTTCCGGGTGGAGAACGACGCCTGCCGAAGTGGTTATCTCATTTGTCAGATATTTGAATCTCGTTATTTCCTTGAATACGCTTACTCGGTAGGAGGAACTTATTTCCTCGCTTTCGTTTGACGCTATAATCGTGGTGTCTCCCTCGGAAATGCCCTCGATTCTTCCGTCTTCGCCGACTTTTACGATACCGGGATCCATACTCTTATATATTATTCTGTCTGACGGTCTTTCGGGGTCGGTAATAGCCCTTACCGTCTTATTTTTACCGAGCGGGAGGTCTATGTTCGTCTCTTCGAAGAATATTGACCTTACGGGATTATATCTTCCTGCGGCAAGCGTCTTTTCAAACGTTTTTGTGCCCTGCGAAAGAGCCTGTCTTTCCTGAAGGAGTTCATCGTCCGTGAACTGTTCTCCGCCGTCGGCTCTCAAAAGAATATCCCTTGCGTGCTCAAAAATCGCAATATAGTTATCGATGAAAGCTTGCTGCGTCCATCTTTTTGACGCGGGTACGTCGTTTCCGCTCGTTGCGGCTACAATTTCTCCGCTCTGAATTTTGCTATAGCAGTCCTTTTCCGAATCGTAATATACTCTGTAGAGATTCAGAATCGAGCCGGTATATTTCGTATATCCCTTTATGTGAATATAAAATCTGTCGTAAAAGCTCGTATTCTTTTTGCTCGTTACGGTAATCTGATATTTTACCGTTTCACCTATCGCGGGCTTATCGGGCGGATAGAAGTTTATGGTCTTTCCGCTTCCGAGGCTCTCTTTCGGGCCCGCTTTATCGTTTATCATCTCCGCATAAGCGAAATTATAGTCGTCGATAATGGGGTCGCCGTACTGGTCGTAGGTTTTCGGGGTTATCGTGTAATATTCCGGCTCAAACGCTCCCCCGTTCACGTCGTTTCCGAACTGTCCGTCAAAATATTTGATCGTGCTCGTGCTTTCGCCGTTTAAGAAAATCTCAAGCGTTTCAGCTTCGGATTCTTCTCTTTCTATATTGAAAGCAACGTCTTTTCTTACATCGCCGCTTTTTGCGACAAGCTTATACGTTCCCTCGGGAATATCCGCAAGAATCGTTATCGTTTCCATTTCGTAATTGACCAAATGAAAGCCTTCAACAGGGTCTCCCGACTCCGTCTCGATTTCAAAATCCAGAGGCTGTTCCGGTATGCTCTCAAATCCGAAGGAATCATACGTGTTTACGGTATATTTAAGATTCATATCATCTATACCGTTTGACACAAATTCATCCTTGCTTATTGAAAGTCTTATTCTTGCAACGTTCAATACCTCGTCGCCGACAAGGACGTTGCAAACCTTTTGCGGCGCTCCCGCGTTTTCGGGAACCACAAACATGGTCGCGTCTTTATAAAATTTGGGGACAAACCTTATCTCGGCTTCTCCGTCGGCATTTGCAGCGAATCTTCCGTAATACAGAATTTCAAATTCCGACGAAAGTCCGAGCGTCTGCGCGTCCGCGCCCGCAACGACGAACACCGAATACGAACCGTTCGGTTCTCCGGTATACGTATATGTATATTCTCCCGTTACGTCGTCGGGATATATATCAGCAGACAGCGCAAAGCAAGAAAGCGCCAGAAAAATTGAAATTATGATAAAAACAACGGAAAATCTGTATTTTTCTTTCATCGTTTTCCCCCAAATCCATCATCAAGTATACGTTTTTGATGATTCTAAATCAAAGTAATTATAACATCTAATGCCCTGGTTGTCAATATTATTAATTATGTAATTAATTCATTTTACTCCGATTTTTTCCGATAAAAACAAGGCGCCTTCCGACGCCTTGTCTTAAATTACCTTTTTTTACTTTAAAATCAGCATAGCTGCCGTATATTTGTAACGCGAATCACTTCCGTAATACATGCCTATTCCTGCAAAACTGTTGTCGGAAAGCAGTATTCTTCTGTGTCTTTCGGAATTCCGCCAGCTGTTCATGCATATAAAGATATTTTTCGCCCCTGCGCATATATTTTCGCCCCATGAGGTCCATTTATAGCCCGGGTTATAGTACAGATATCTTTGTATTCCCGTGCTTGAGTTTGCGCCCGTATGCGAAAGACTGTCGTTTTCAACCATATATTTTGCGTGGTCAAAGCATGCCGCCGCCGCGTTTTCGTCATATTTCACCGCGGCTTTTCCGCTCGCAAACCTAAAGGAATTGAGAATATCCACTCCGAGAATGCATTGCTGCTTCAACAAATAATTGGCGTCGTATCTGTATGAATCATCGTAATCCGCCGAAAGATACAACACTCCGTAAAGGAAGCCCTCCGACGTTTCGTTGAATTTGCTTACATTTATTCCGTCTTTCTGAAGCGTTTCGTATTCCCTTTCGCCTGATGCCGTCTTGTCGCCGTATTTCAGACCGTCGGACGTTTCAAAATACGGAGAATCGGTATAAAATCCGCAGACGATTCCGCCGTCAGATGCCACCGCAAGCAGCGCGGTGTAATACTGTGAATAAACGTACCAAATAAGCCCGTTTTCGCCCGTTATTTTGTAAGACGGCTCCTTGCAGAAAAATTTCAGCTCGTCGGTCGTTTCGCCGAGTTTTACAAAGTAGTCCCCCACTTTTACCGAATAATCCGCGATTTGTGTGCACACGCCCACCGTCGGAATTAATCCATCGTACGTATCTTCTTCAAAACCTATCTTTGCGGAAAACAAATCCTGCATAACGCGCACTGGAACGTACACTATGCCCGCATATTCGTCTTCAAAAAACTTCCTTACCCTGCACGGAAGCGTTTTGTTTTCTCCGTTAAGGATGTATTCGTCTGAGCCTACCTTAAAAAGCGCCGTAAAATTATCGCCCGATACCTTTACCGAGGCTTCTTCTTCATTCCATTCGACCTTGCAGCCCATATATTCCATAACGGAGCGAAGCGGAACGACGGTGCAGTCGTTTACAATCATGGGAACACTCTTCAAATAAAAATCGGAAAGCTCTCTGCCGTTGATTTTTAACAGAACCGCTTCCACGGTATCCGGATTTTCGGCGTTTTCAAGCGCATAAGCTTTTCCCGACACGAAAATAATACAAAAAAGCAGAACAAATAAGAAAATTTTCTTTTTCACGGCGTTTCTCCTTTTTCTGTCTGTTTATGTATATATTATCGCAGAAAAATATATACTAATTATTATGATAAGATTAAAATTTTGCGGTAATTGCAGTTTTTTCAAAGGATATCCGCATAAAAAGTCGAGAGATTGACGGCAAAAAGTATTGACAATTACTTTATGAGATGTTATAATGTAAAAGTACTGTGGAGTACGGATTACGCGTTCGATATGCCGGAGTGGCGAAATTGGCAGACGCCCGGGACTTAAAATCCCGTGGGACCTAAATCCCGTACCGGTTCGAGCCCGGTTTCCGGCACCATAATATCGCGGGGTGGAGCAGCTGGCAGCTCGTCGGGCTCATAACCCGGAGGTCGTAGGTTCGAATCCTTCCCCCGCAATCGAAAAAAAGCGGGTCGACGACCGGCTTTTTGTTCTGTTGCAGG
>JAEEGH010002804.1_pt1 | contig 46467 bp, 36 predicted proteins | sample 9134181 | NCBI WGS metagenome assembly JAEEGH01 (sample SAMN16246544, study PRJNA631951) | gut metagenome | biome: gut microbiome; feature: rumen; material: DP-attached | host: Bos | place: Iran: Karaj | collected 2018-10
TCGATACCAAACTTTGTTGCGAAATCCCAGTCACGCTGATCATGAGCAGGAACGGCCATAATAGCACCAGTACCGTAGCCCATCATTACGTAATCTGAAATAAAGACAGGAATTTTCTTTCCTGTGATTGGGTTGATTGCATCAAACCCCTCAACTCTAACACCTGTTTTATCCTTAGAAACAAGCTGTGTACGCTCAAACTCAGATTTCTTCTGGCACTCAGCCCTGTAAGCTAAAATAGCGTCCATGTTAGAAATCTTGTCTGCGTATTTATCAATATATGGATGCTCTGGTGCAATAACCATAAATGTAACACCGCAAAGTGTATCTGGACGTGTTGTGTAAATCTCAAGCTTATCTTCGATTCCTTCAAGTGCGAAGTTTACGAAAGCACCCTTTGACTTACCAATCCAGTTAACCTGCTGCTGCTTAATATTCTCAGGGAAATCAAGACCATCAAGCCCCTGAAGAAGCTTGTCAGCGTACTCTGTAATGCGAAGATACCAAACATCCTTTTCCTTCTGGATAACATCTGTATCACAGATATCGCATTTACCACCCTGTGAATCCTCATTTGAAAGTACTACCTTACAATGTGGGCAGTAGTTAACAAGAGTTTTATCTCTGAAAACAAGGCCCTTTTCGAACATCTTAAGGAAAATCCACTGAGTCCACTTATAGTAGTCCTCCTGTGTAGTGTCGATTGTACGACTATAATCAAAAGAAAAACCTACACTCTTAAGCTGAGTTGTAAATTTCTTAATATTATCATCAGTAATCTTTCTTGGATGAGTGTTTGTCTTTACAGCGTAATTCTCTGTTGGAAGTCCAAATGCATCAAAGCCAATAGGAAATAATACGTTATATCCCTGCATTCTACGCTTTCTAGATACTACCTCAACTGAAGAATAAGCCTTGATATGTCCAACGTGCATACCAGCACCAGATGGATATGGAAACTCTACAAGACCGTAGAATTTTGGCTTATCAGAACCATCAACAGCTTTGAAAATCTCGTCCTTTTCCCAAGCTGCCTGCCATTTTTTCTCAATTGCTTTAAAATTATGTTTCATTTTCTCACCTCGTAATCTACGACTTCTGTTTTTCTGACTAAAAACTGAAATCTATACAACTAACCGAAATTATAATAAAAGCTGTAGAGTTTTGCAATGAAAACATCTACAGCTTTTTAATTAACAAGAAGTAAAATACCGATTATTTTAATTCTAATGAATGAGAAACATATGTTATGTATCCCATATCGCTATCATATTCTATAGCTTCTGCTTCTATTTCAGAATCGATGGCATATTCTAATGCATAAGCGTCTTTATCATCATCCATAACCATATTCAGATAATCACTAAAATACTCTCTATCTTCAAGGGTATTTATACCAAAGGAATCGTTATCCCAATCTATGCATGTATAGACACTTTCCTGATTTACTCCATCTAAAACATTATCCAAAGATTGATTGCGGTTATAGTATTCTGTAACAAATGCATCACCACCATTTATAAGAACATATCCGCCCTTAGCTTTTAAATCCTCCAGTATATCTGATACACCTGTGAATATTTCTTCTGTAGGATACTGATAATAAACATCGCAATTATCAATAAAGAATCCATCTACACCCTTTGCTAATAATTCGTCAGCCTTAGAAGAAATAAACTCCTGCCATTTAGCCTGAGATACATCAACCCACTGTTCATCTTCCCAGTTTTCGTAAACGCCTAAGGTAACATCTTTATAATCAGAATAATAGCCTCTAAAAGATTCGAGAGAGCCCAAGTTAAGATACGTATATACGTTATGGCCTTCATCCTTCAAAGCAGAGATTTCATCTTCTGTATAATATTGCGCATCTATAACCATCGTCTGCGCTAAGTCTCTATCTTCTATTTCTTCTGGATTCATCCCCAGATATACACCATATAGATTTTCATTATCAGCCTTGCAGTTGGTTTTAAAAAATAAAATCAAAATTGTAAATGCCAATAAAACAAAAAGTATACTTACGAAAGTAATTTTAAATTTACGACTCATTTAAGTATAATCCCTTACCAATCCTTCACTTTTATCTATTACATCAACATAGTAATTCTTAAAATTTCCCTGTTCAACATAAACATCAACATTGTTTCCAATATTATAAAAATCATTTGGATTAAAACTTAAGATGTCGCTCTTAAACTTGTATATGTATCCATCATAAGGATTATTATAGCTGCAAAAAACACGATATGGATGTCTTCCATTAATGGTAACATTATAATCCATGTCTATACTTTCAATTTCTGCAATGATTCTCTGTCCGGATTCAAGTAATCTAGTCTTTTTATTTTTCTTATGAATCTTATAAATTATCATTGGCAATCCAATAGCAATAAATAAACATCCAAATGCTATTGGAAAAATTGCAAAGAATAACTCTCCCTCGGAAGTGCGAACATCTCTAGGATCGTCCGGGTTAAAATAAATCTCAATTTCCTGACCTTCGTACATATCACTAGAATAATAATTTAAATGCACTCGATTGTATTCATTACCTTCATACTCATAGGTTACAAATACATAATGGTCAGTTTCATCCCCATGCTCATCAACTTCGATTTCTTCGATGATTGCATTAGTGCTAACAGCATTCTCCATAAACTCTCTAGACGAGATGTTTGAAACTACACCAGCAGCAATTACTATAGCCCCAACAATGGTAAAAATAACTCCTAATATTAATACTAAATTGTTTGTTAATACCTTTTTCATTTTATTGATTCTCTGCATCCTTTTTCTTTTTCTTATTAATAACAGAACCTACTCCACCAATAACGGCACCAACACATGCACCTACCGCAGCCTTTGAAAATACATGGTTCCAATCAATTCCGCTTTTAAGCTTAGCTGTAGATTTGATTGAAGAGTCATAAGAAAAGCTTGCCCCATCAGCTAAACTCTTTGTATTTTCAAACAAATCATCTATATCTGCATCTGGATCATATGATTTTGTATAGAAATAATAGAAATCATTATTTACTACAGTGCAAAGACAAGCATTTATAAACTCATCATTTTTATTTTCAGAAACCATTTCTAGCATAATATATGGTTCATTTTTAGAATTGTAATATACGCCTTCGTATGTGGCTGAAATATCTCCGTAATCATCAACATCTTCCATTGTCGATTCCAATTCGACGCCAAAATCATCTATTTCCTCTTCAGAATAATCCTTCAACTGACCAATCTCTTCGTCTTCATTATCAAGATAGTAAATATATGATTCTACAAAATAATCACCATCAACATACAATGCCTCAAAGAATGAATCATCACTAGAATTAATCATAGAGATAACATCATCAGTTCCAAAACCATCAATCTGTAGTTCATCAATATTCTCTCGATATGATTGTTTTCCATCAATTACATATTCATATTTTTGTGGAATTGATACCTGAAGTGATATCTCAGGAAAACTAAGAGTCAATTCAGTTTCATCCGCAAATGCAACACTTGAAAATACAGTAGTAGCCACCCCTAATGCTGCTATTGAAGTCATAAAAAATTTTTTCATAATATTTTCTCCTTGTAATATTATTTATAGTAGCAATATACTACTCTTTATTTATATAGTCAATATAAATAATAAAAATGAGGTTGAGAACTATAGTCTCAACCTCACCGATAATTATTGTTATTTATGAACTATTATTCCTCATCAACATCCTTAAGCTTATTAGCTCTTCTCTCTACCTCCTTTGCCTGAACATCTGAAGGAACCTGTTCGTAGCGAGCAAGCTCATATGAGAATGTTCCATAGCCTCCAGTCATAGAACGAAGCTGTGTATCATAACCATAAAGCTCTGCCATAGGAACCTCTGCAAGGACTTCTGTTTTACCAGCAGTTTCAGTTGGATTCATTCCAAGTACACGTCCGCGGCGCTTATTAAGGTCACCCATAACATCACCCGTATATGAATCAGGAACTAATACCTTAAGTGTCTCAATTGGCTCAAGAAGAATTGGATTAGCCTTCATAATACCATCCTTGAATGCTCCCTTAGCGGCAACCTTAAATGCCATTTCAGAGGAGTCAACTGGATGATAGCTTCCATCATAAAGATTAGCGTGTACACCAACTACTGGATAAGCTGCAAGTGGTCCAGCAAGAACTGCTTCCTGCAAACCTTTTTCAACTGCAGGGAAATAATTCTTTGGAACAGCACCACCAACTACAGATTCTGTAAAGTTATAATGCTCCTCCATATTTCCAGAAGGCTCAAATGTCATCTTTACATGTCCGTACTGGCCATGACCACCTGTCTGCTTCTTATACTTATACTCTACATCAGCCTTTCCGCGGATTGTCTCTTTGAAAGCAATCTTTGGCTGACTAAGCTCTATGTCAACTTTATATTTTTCATTGAGCTTTTGAACAAGCATATCAATGTGTCTATCACCAATTCCATAAATAAGTGACTGGCTATTCTCGCCATCATTAACTGATTTTATAGTTAAGTCTTCAGCACAAAGCTTTGCGAGAGCCTGAGCAATTTTATCTTCATCTCCCTTATTTTTAGCCTTATATCGTTTATACGTATATGGCACAGAAAGAGGTGTTCTGATATAAAGAATTGGATTAGCTTTTGTAGAAAGTGAATCTGTTGTAGCAACCTTCTGAAGTTTAGATAATGCACAAATGTCACCAGCATGAACCTCCGGAACCTCTTCTGGCTTGCTACCTGTTAAGATATAAAGCTTTCCAATCTTTTCTTCTGATTCTTTATGCTTGTTATACATAAGGTCATCAGTTTTAAGGACACCTGAGTTTACTTTTACAAGAGAATACTTACCAACAAATGGGTCAACAATTGTCTTGAACACATATGCTGATTTTGGTTTAGAGAAGTCATAATTTGCCTCATAAACCTCATTCGTATTTGCGTTAATTCCTGTGATAACGCAATCAGCAGGTGATGGTAAATATTTAACTACATCAGTAAGCATTGTATACTGGCCTCTATTCAAAACATTTGAACCCATCATTACAGGAATAATATCACCAGATGCAACATTTACACGAAGTGCCTGTCTGATTTCATCCTCAGAAAACTCTTCTCCGCCGAAGTATCTATCCATGAATTCTTCTGATGTTTCAGCAACTGATTCCATCAAAGCTTCACGATATTTCTCTAAGTATTCTTGACTGTAATCTGGAACATCAGAATGTTCAACAGTACCATCTGCTTTCCAACGCTTACCCATCTGTTGAATAACATTTACATAGCCAACAAATTCTCCATTTTCTCTAATTGGAAGATGGAAAGGAGCAATCTTTTTGCCATAAAGACTTTGAAGTTCCTCAACGATTTCTCTATAGCTGGCATCATCTATATCCATGTCAGTTACAAATACCATTCTAGGAAGATTGAATTTATCGCACATCTCCCATGCTCTCTTTGTACCAACCTCAATTCCGCTTTTACCTGAAATAACAATAATTGCTGCGTCAGCTGCTGAGACAGCTTCTTCAGCCTCTCCAACGAAATCAAAATATCCTGGTGTGTCTAGGAAGTTAATCTTAGTATCGCCCCAAATGATTGGAACTAAAGAAGTGTAGATAGAAAACTTGTTTTTCTGCTCTAATTTGTCGTAGTCACTAATGGTATTACCAGCCTCTATAGTGCCAGGCTTGCTGATCTGACCAGCTAGAAAAGCCATTGATTCGATGAGACTGGTTTTGCCCGCCCCGCTGTGACCAAGTAACACAACATTTCTAATTTTGTCCGTAGTAAATACCTTCATAATGCTGTCCTCCCAATAATTATTTGACGCATTCCCCTTAGCGCCATAGCTGTGTAAAAACTTATAATTATTATATTTAATATTCAGACTATTTACAATGGGAATATATGATATTATATAAATATATTTATACTTTAAAGTAATAAAGTGACGGGAGATTTTATTATGGCGTTAAAGACTAAAACAATTGGATTTGTCGGCCTAGGTCTTATTGGGGGTAGTATCGCAAAGGCGATATTAAAGGTTTATCCAAATACTAGAATACTTGCCACAGCATCCAGAGAATCTACTATTGAATCCGCTTTTGAAGAGCGATTAATTGACAATAACGGACTACTTAAAATTCATCAATTCGGACAGTGCGACATTATATTTCTGTGTAGTCCTGTAAAAATTAATTGCGATTATCTCAGGCAATTAAAGGATGTTGTAAAGCCTGATTGTGTCATCACAGACGTAGGCTCTGTTAAGGGAGACATCACTGCCGTTGCAAGAGAACTAGGTATGACTAATCAATTTATTGGTGGCCATCCTATGACTGGCTCAGAGCTTACTGGTCTAGAACACTCTTCCGCTTTATTATTAGAAAATGCTTATTATATCCTAACTGCTGACCCTGAAATGCCAGTAGATACATATGATGAATTTGGCAAATATATTAAATCGCTAGGAGCCATTCCTATCAAGCTCACTCCAGAACAACATGATGAAGCTACAGCAGCAGTTTCTCATCTTCCACATGTTATTGCAGCTTCTCTTGTAAATCTAGTTCAGGATAATGATGATGATCGAACCACTTGCAAAACAATCGCAGCCGGTGGATTTAAGGATATTACCCGCATCGCATCTGGCTCCCCTACTATGTGGCAGCATATTTTCTTAAGCAACAGACAGGCAATTTTAAAGCTTATCGATGCATTCAAAGAAGAACTAGATACATTTCGTAGCGCCATTGATTCATCTGATGCAGATGCTATAATTAAGCTCTGGTCAAAATCAAAAGATTATCGAGATTCTATTACAATTCCTGAGAATGCATTAATCCGTTTTTACGAATTATACTGTGATATTGATGATAAACCTGGTACCTTGGTAGGTGTACTTCAACTATTAGCAGATGCTGATATTAGCGTAAAAAATATCGATATCATTCATAACAGAGAATTCGAACCAGGTGTTCTAAGAATAGAATTCTATACAGAAGATGCTATGAAAAAAGCACAGACCACACTGACTCATAATAATTATTACACTAGACAGAGGACAAACTAATGGCAATAACTAAAGCAAATAGCCTAAAAGGTGAAATAAAAATTCCTGGAGACAAATCTATAAGTCATAGAGGCGTCATGTTTGGAGCAATATCAGAAGGCATCACTGAATTAACTGGATTTTTAGATGGAGCTGACTGCCGCTCTACCATAGGATGTTTTAAAGCCATGGGCATAGATATTAATCAGGAAAATGACCATGTAATCATCCACGGAAAAGGTTTACATGGACTCAAAAAGCCTAGCGCCATGCTTGATGTTGGAAATAGCGGAACTACAACAAGGCTTATATCTGGTATATTAGCTGGCCAATCCTTTGTTAGTTCATTAAATGGAGATGAATCAATTCAGAAACGACCTATGGGACGAATTATCACTCCTCTTACATTAATGGGCGCCAATATTCGTTCAATAAAAGATAATGGATGCGCCCCTCTTGAAATAGGTGGGTCAAAGCTAAAGTCTATTCATTATGATTCTCCAGTAGCTAGCGCTCAGGTTAAATCTTGTATATTACTTGCAGGCCTTTATGCTGAAGGTACAACTTCCGTAACAGAGCCAGTAGTTTCTAGAAATCATACAGAGCTTATGCTTTCCGGATTTGGTGCTGATATTAAATCCCAAGGATTAACCGCATCAATTGTTGGCGGGCCTAAATTAGTCGGACAGAAAATTGATGTTCCTGGAGACATTTCCTCAGCCGCATACTTTATAGTTGCTGGTTTAATTTGTTCTAACGCAGACCTAATTATTAAAAACGTAAATACGAATCCTACAAGAGCCGGCATTATCAAAGTTGCTAAAGCCATGGGGGGAAATATTGAACTATTAAATGAACGAATCGTCAGTGGAGAACCTGTTGCTGATATTCATGTTAGCACCAGCAGTTTAAAGGGATGTGAAGTATCTGGTGACATAATCCCTACTCTTATTGATGAAATCCCTGTAATTGCAGTTATGGCGGCTTGTGCTGATGGAACTACCATTATCAAGGATGCTGCAGAGCTTAAGGTAAAAGAAAGCGACCGTATTGCTACCGTAACTGAGAATCTCAGAAATATGGGTTGTGACATTACTCCTACAGAAGATGGAATGATTATCAATGGTGGTACACCATTAAAAGCGACAACCGTAAATACGTATTTGGATCATCGAATTGCAATGTCTTTTGCCATCGCAGGTTTAGTTGCAGAAGGTGAAACTACCTTCGATAATGAATCATGTTGCTGTATCTCTTATCCAGATTTCTTTAAAACAATAAATACAATTTTTAATAAATAAAAAATGCACCTATCAAATTTGATAGGTGCATATATTTTTATTTCTTTCCACAACAGAACTTATACTTCTTTCCAGAACCACATGGACATGGATCATTACGTCCAACCTTTTTCTCTGAACGTACGATTGTGTGCATGTTCTTAGCTTCCTTTGTAAGTGATTTACGTGTTTCCTCATCAAAAATCTTTTCCCACTGTGGAAGTCCATAAAGCCAATCAGCCTTTGCATCAATCATGTTCTTGAAAAGCTTTTCCTTATCGAACTTGAGAGATACTACTGTGTCCTCCTCCATTGTCTCGATTGGGTTTGGAGTAACAAGTGATTCATTAATACCATCAAGGAAACCTACCATTGGCATAACCTCGATATTATATTTTTCTGCAAGCTCCTTAACTGTACCCTTAACTTCTGTATCAGGATCGTCCAAAAGCTGTTCGTAAATTCCCTTTTCTAACAAGAAATAATTCTGCCAAAATCTCTGTAAGTCTGCCTGAGACTGATTCTGATTATAGGCAATCTTTTGCCAATTTTCTAGTAAACTCATTTTATATTCCTCTCCAATTTATAATCAAAATATGTGGCTAGCCACAAGTGAAATTATATCATAACCAATAATAAAAGGCTAGATACTATGAAGTATCCAGCCCCTCCTGTTTACGGCAACTCCCCTAAAGGGGAGCCCCTCCTGTTTTACGGGAAAACTCACCCATGCAAAATTGCCTTCGGCAATGGGTGAGTTGTGGCAAACAGGCAACTCCCCAAAGGGGACCCCTCCTGTTTGCTAGTCATATAAAACTCTTACACACTTAAGTGGTGTACGATACATGTAATTCGAAATCTTAATTCCGTCACGTTTATTAGAAGCGTGTACAATCTGTCCACCACCGATATATATAGCAACGTGATTGATTGTGCTTCCTCTACCATAGAATATCAAATCACCAGGTTTAAGCTCTGATGTAGAAATCGCTGTACCTTCGTTAGCCTGTGCTCTTGAAGAATGTGATAGATAAACACCATACTGTGCCATAACCTGCATTGTAAATCCAGAGCAGTCTACACCATTTGTAAGGCTAGTACCGCCCCAAACGTATCTATTTCCAACATACTGAAGTGCAAAATCGCAAACAGCCATACGAACGTCAGAAACACCAGCTCCATATCTAGCCTCTGTAAGAGTCATAGCTGTTGTAAGAGATAAATCTACGTCAACGTACTCTGCGCTAACGTAGCCTTCGTCACCATCTACGTCAACCTTAATCCACTCATCATCCTGAGTGTTATCTAGAATAGGCACTTCTTCACCATCAGCTAACTGATAGATAATCTCGCAATCTGTATTAGGCTCAACACGAACTCTAAGTCCACCTGTGTTAGATGTGGCAACGTACTGAGCAAGCTCTAATGCTTTATCCCATGCCTCATCACCTGAAAGAAGATACTCTGATGAAACATATCCTTCTACTTCACCAGATTTGATGTAGCTCCATTCACCCTCTGTGCTGATAATCTCACAAGCAGCATTAGCAGGGAATTTACCAACTAATTTACCATCTGATGATGCAGTCTCACGAATATTTAAGTTACCTTCTGAAACAGTACAAATACCGATATTCTCATAGCCGTAAATATCGCCTAGTGACTTTGCTGTAGCGATAGCTGCAGAATCAGTAACTGAAAGATTCTCAAGTGATGCCAAATCTAAAGTAGTAGCTGTAACTACACCAGCTGTAGCTGTAGTATCTGCATCTTCGTCAATAGCTGTATATTGCTGTGCATCAAGGCTATAATCAAACATAATTGCCAGTGCACAAACTAATGAGAAAGCTGAAATAATGCGCTTTTTCATAAAACCTCCAAATTAAATAAATCTAAAACAACACTCGGATTATATCAACCCGAGTGCCATTTGTCAATATTTTGTAATATTTACGTAATAATATTATTTATTGAAGAACTGCTTAGCCATAATCTTGTCTTTATTCATTTGTTCTTGCAATGCATCAATAGATTCAAACTTCATTTCAGGTCTAAGGAATGACTTGAATGTAACCTTTACAAAACGTCCGTACAAGTCACCGTTATAATCCAAAATATGAGTTTCTATTCCTACTATTTTTTCATCTGAAACAGATGGCTTTGTTCCTACATTCGTAACTCCGTGATAGATTCTGCCATCAAAATCTATTGTAGTAACATATACTCCAAATTTAGGAACTAGCTTTGTAGTCTCTGGCATAATATTAATTGTAGGAATGCCTATTGTATGTCCTAGATGAGCACCATGAACTACCTCACCCCATACAAAGTATTCATAACCTAACATGTCATTAACAGACTCAATGTGTCCTTCTTTAAGCTCTTCCCTAATATAGGTACTGCTTATGTCTCGGTTATTCATTTTGATTTTATCAATTACCTTGTACTCAAATCCTAGTTCTTTTGATAGCTCTAAAAGCATTTGAGGGTTTCCAGCACCTTTATACCCAAAGGTAAAATCTGTTCCTGAAACCATGTATTTCATATTAAGCTTCTTAACCAAATATTCAATGAAACACTTTGGATCAGTTTCCATAAGCTTCTGGTCAAAAGGACATTCTATCAAATAATCTAATCCATCATTATCAAGCATGAACATCCTCTCCTTATTTGTAATTAAGGAAGGAGTATCATCATCTTTGAGAAAGGAACGCAAAGAATTATTAAATGTAATCAGACAAGATTTATATCCTTGTTGTTTCTTTTCTATAATATCTTTTGTAAGTAAATGATGTCCCTTATGAATACCATCGAATTTTCCAACGGTAATTGCTGTAGGCTCATTTATCTCAATATCAAAAAGTGATTGTATATAATTCATCGTAATAATTATTCTTCAAGGAAGAATTTCTCCAGTTTAAATATGTTGTCTGTGTATGTGTATATACCTAAGAAACGATTATCAGGCAAATACATTCTGTATTTTACACCATCTTCAAATGAACTGATGGATTCTGCAAAAACCTGTTCTACAGGAATAACACCGCCATTAACAGCTTGTTTAATGCTCTCCTCAGCGGGAATTACAAAAACCGTTCCATAGCTGTCAAATGCCTGATCAATAGGCATCATAATTCCATCTAAATTACCATTATTAACAATACGCTGTATCTCGTCTAGTGTGCGAGCATCCGATATATCGAAAATACTAACTCTAGTACGAATCAAGGATTTCATAGCACATCCACAACCTAGGACCTGACCCACATCATGGCATAATGACCTAATATAGGTTCCTTTACTGCAATGAATTCTAATGCTCACTTCTGGTAAGTTCATTTCAAGAATATCGATACTAAATATGGTAACTGGTCGAGGCTTTCTTTCTACTTCTTTGCCAGCTCTAGCTAATTCATAAAGCTTTTTCCCGTTAACCTTTAAGGCAGAATACATAGGGGGTACCTGCATAATGCCCCCTACAAAGCTGTTTATAGCATCCTCTACTTCCTTTTCATTGACTGTAACTGATTTTCGTTCTAGAATTTTGCCACTCATATCATAGGTATCAGTCTCAGTACCAAGAAGCATCACGCACTCATATACTTTATCTTTGTCAGTAAGCATATCGCACAGTTTTGTAGCCTTTCCTACACAAACAGGAAGAACGCCTGTCGCGTCAGGATCAAGTGTGCCTGTATGACCAATTTTTTTTATTTTTAAAATACCACGAAGCCTGGCAACCACATCAAATGAAGTATACCCGGCTTCTTTATAGACATTAATTATGCCACTATTCATTAATCTATTCCTAACTCTACTAATTGTGTCTCAACCATTTTTACAATGTCTTCAATAACATGCCATGGTTCCTTTGTAGCAACAGAAAATCCAGCTGCTTTCTTGTGTCCGCCGCCGCCATAAACTCCAGTTATTACTGTTAAATCAACATCACCTGAAGCTCTAGTGCTTCCCTTGAAGTCACCATCAGCAAGCTCATATAAAAATACTGCAACCTCAACTCCAGTAGTATCTCGAAGCTGTTGAACAATTCCTTCAAGATGCTTTGACTGGGCATCGTATTTTGCCATATCGTTTGAGTCAATAACTGCAGCAATTACTTTCCCATTTAAATAAGTTTTACAATTTAATAATGCCATACCAAGCATACGATTCTGAATCATGGTTTTGGCATAGTATGTATCCGTACAAATCTTTGGATAATCAATACCCTTTGTCATAAGAAATCCTGCAGCGGCCATAGTAGCCTCTGTAGTACATGAATACTGAAATACACCAGTATCGTGAATAATTCCAGTGTACAGGCATTCTGCAATTTCCTTTGTAATTTTGTCTTTGTCGAATTGATTATATACTAGCTCGCATGTAGAACTATCATCAGGAATAATATAACTATATTCGGCAAATCCACCATTAGTCATATGATGATCAATACAAACAGTATGCTTTGCCTTTTCAAAATAAGGGAAAACATCTCCTAGTCTACCACCATCACTACAATCTAAAGCAATAAATAAATCAAATTCTTTTTCTGGCGCAGCTTCATGAATGTCTTCAATTTTGTCTGCATTTTTAAAGAATTTGAAAATATTAGGAATAGGATCAAGATAGACATGAAGCTCTTTATCCGAATAGTAGGTAGCTATATAGTTGTACATAGCCATACAAGAGCCCACGCAATCTCCATCTGGACGAATGTGGCCACTGATTCCTATTACATTTGCATCGGATAAAAGCTCATTAAAATTGTCTATCATATTCCTAGTCTCCTTTTATTCCTCTTCCTTTGCGTGAAGAGGTGCATTTACCTCATCAATTAACTTGCTCATTTTTGCAGCATAAGCAATTGATTGGTCACTTACAAAAGTAATCTCAGGTGTGTTTCTAAGATTAATTCTGTGAGCAAGCTCACGACGAATGAATCCAGCAGAGCTCTTAAGACCTTCAATAGTCTTTTGAGCTGCTTCATCATCGCCGAGAACAGAAATATAAGCCTTGCAGGTTTTAAGGTCTGGAGCCACTTCAACAGATACAACAGATGTAACTGGTGAAATACGTGGATCCTTTAACTCAAGTCTTATTATATTGCTAAGCTCACGCATAACTTCTTCGTTTATGCGAATATTTTTAACTGAATTTTTTCTCATTATCTAGGTACCTCAACCATAATGTACGCTTCAATAATATCCATTTCCTGAACATCATTGAAATCTTCAATAACAAGACCACATTCGAAGTTAGATTTAACTTCCTTAACATCATCCTTGAATCTCTTAAGAGAACCAAGCTTACCTTCGTGGATAAGTTCGCCTTCACGAGTAACACGAACCATACAATCTCTCTGGAAGTAACCATCTGTTACATATGAACCAGCGATGTTACCAACACCAGAAGCCTTGAAGATCTGACGAACCTCAGCATGACCGATAACCTTCTCTTCGAAGATTGGATCAAGCATACCCTTCATAGCAGACTCAACGTCGTTGATTGCATCATAGATAACCTTGTAAAGACGAAGATCAACACCTTCTCTATCTGCTGTAGCCTTTGCCTGTGGATCAACACGAACGTTAAATCCAATAATAATAGCATTTGAAGCAGATGCAAGTACTACGTCTGATTCATTGATTGTACCAACACCACCGTGGATGGTCTTAACAACAACTTCCTCATTTGAAAGCTTTTCAAGTGACTGCTTAACAGCCTCTACAGAACCCTGAACATCGGCCTTAACAATAAGGTCAAGCTCCTTAAGGTTTCCTGACTCAATCTCGCTGAAGAGTGCATCAAGAGACATCTTAGACTTTGTCTGCTCAACAAGCTTGTTCTTGTGCTCTGCAACGAATGTATCTGCAAATGAATGTGCTTCCTTTTCTGAGTCGAAAGACATAAGTACTTCACCTGCATTTGGAACCTCTGAAAGACCTAAAATCTCTACTGGAACAGAAGGACCTGCACTCTTAACACGTGCGCCTGTATCATCAAGCATTGCACGAACCTTACCATAGCAGCTACCGCAAGCAACAGGATCACCAACATGAAGTGTACCCTTCTGAACAAGAACTGTTGCTACAGCACCACGGCCCTTATCAAGCTGTGCCTCGATAACAAGACCACGAGCCTTACGATTAGGATTAGCCTTTAGCTCAAGAACTTCTGCTGTAAGAAGAATCATCTCAAGAAGGTTATCGATACCTTCCTTTGTATGAGCAGATACAGGACAGAATACTGTGCTTCCACCCCAATCCTCAGGAATAAGCTGGTACTCAGAAAGCTCCTGCTTAACTCTATCAATATTAGCATTTGGCTTATCAATCTTGTTAATTGCAACAATGATTTCAATACCAGCAGCCTTCGCATGGTTAATAGCCTCAACTGTCTGTGGCATAACACCATCATCAGCAGCAACTACAAGAATTGCGATATCAGTAGAATTAGCACCACGCATACGCATTGCTGTGAAGGCCTCATGACCTGGTGTATCAAGGAATGTAATATCCTGATTATTAATTGATACTGTATAAGCACCGATATGCTGTGTAATACCACCAGCCTCACGGTCTGTAACCTTTGTATCACGGATTGCATCAAGGAGTGATGTTTTACCGTGATCAACGTGACCCATTACGCAGACAACAGGTGGACGTGATGGGAAGTTTGTTGTATCCTCTTCCTCTTCTTTAAGAAGCTCAGCGATAACATCAACCTTTTCTTCTTCTTCGCAAATGCAGTTAAACTCAAGAGCAATTTCTGAAGCCTCTTCAAAATCAACCTCCTGGTTAACTGTAACCATCTTGCCCTTCATGAATAATGTCTTAACAACAGCTGAAGACTGAACCTTCATCTTATCAGCAAGATCCTTGATTGTAATTCTATCAGGAATTGTGATAGTAAGAACTTCATTCATGTCACGTTCTGGAGCCTTAGGAGCATTGTTCTTTTTCTTCTTTCCACCATTCTTTTCAAGATTGATGAAACGCTCCTGCTTCTTTCCGCCTAAATTGTTTTCTCTATCATTATTGTTTTTCTTTTTCTTGTCATCACGACGTCCGCCCTTAGCATTTGTAGAAGGCATATCTGCTGCTGGAGCCTGCTGTGAAGGACGTGTATTTCTATCACGCTTATCAGGTCTTGCTCCATTATTTCTATCATCTCTTGCAGGTCTATCATTTCTTTCGTTTCTGTTAGGACGCTTGTCGCCTCTGTTATCATTACGCTCTGTACGCTCTGGACGCTCCTGGCGTTCCTGACGTTCAGAACGCTCTGCACGATTAGGACGTTCTGGTCTATCCTGACGATCTGTACGCTCCTTCTTTACTGGACGTGTATTCTCGTTTTCGTTCTGCTGCTTCTTTGATACAAATTCTGTATCTGTAGACTGAACAGATGCTCTCTGAGATGGACGGACTCCATCAGCAAAAGAACGTGGTCTAATAGGTCCTCTTGGCTGTATAGGAGCTTCCTGCTGCTTCTTTTCTCTGTTTCCTTCTCTATTCTCATTACGAGAAGAGTCAGAACCACGTCTTCGTCTGTCATCTCTATCACGAGTAACTACGAAAACATTTTTCTTTTTCTTGACTGGATTTCCATCCTTGTCAACTGCACGGGCCTTTTTAACGCCATCTTTTTCTAATGCTGGTTTCTTATCTGCAGCCTTTGGCTTATCGCCAAAGTTTGCTCTGATTTTAGCAACCATATCATCTTCGATGCCGCTCTGGGCCTTTGCTTCTATTCCATTAGAGCCTAAGAAAGCGATTATGTCCTTGCTTTCCTTTCCAAGCTCTTTGGCTAATTCATGTACTTTAATTTTTGCCATCTAATATCCTCCTCATCTAACTAACTACGTATCTTATCTAGTACGCTTAAGGATAAATTTTCATCGCACACTACGATAGATGCCCGATATTCTTTACCAATTGCATGCCCTAAAGATTCTTTAGTACCATATTCTACGTATTCAACATTGTAGAATTCACAAGAATTTGAAAATGATTTCTTAGTGTTCGCAGAAGCATCAGTAGCTACTATGCAAAGACAGCCACTACCATCCTTAATTGCTTGCTCACATGCAAATTCTCCACTGACTAAAGAACCAGCTTTCATTGCTAAGCTAATCATATTGAGCGCTTTATCAATCATTCTCCAACTCCATATATAAGCATTCTATAACCTCACCAGAAACTGGTGCTTTTAAAGATCTGTTTAAAGATTTTTTCTTTTCAGCCAAAGAAATACATTCTTTATTTTTACAAACATATGCACCTCGACCTTGTGCTTTGTAGCTAAGATCAAGTGCAATGCCATCAGCAGTCTTTACTATTCTAAACATTTGGTCCTTTGGGACCATACGAGAACAAGCTACACATTTTCTAAGAGGTAATGTTTTATTTGTCATTTACTCTTCCTCAGAATTCTCCTCTGATTCAGCATCAGCTTCATCAAAATCGCCCTCTTCGTACTCGCCATCCTCTTCATAGTACTCTTCATCATCATAGTACTCGTCGTCATCGTAATCCTCTTCGTAATCAAGGAAATCGCCTGCTTCCTTGGCCTGAGTCTCACTCTTTATGTCAATTTTGAAGCCTGTAAGTCTAGCTGCAAGACGGGCATTCTGTCCTTCTTTACCAATTGCAAGTGAAAGCTGATAATCAGGAACTACTACACGAGCGCTCTTCTCATCTGCATCAGCAACAACAGCAACAACCTTTGCTGGTGAAAGTGCATTCTCAATGAGGTATGCTGGGTTTTCATCCCATTCAACAATATCAATTTTTTCTCCACGAAGTTCATTAACGATAGCGTTAACACGTGCACCATTCTGTCCTACACATGCTCCTACTGGATCAACGTCCTCATCGTTTGACCAAACAGCAATCTTTGTACGGCTACCAGCCTCACGAGAAATTGATTTAATCTCAACGATGCCATCTCTAACTTCTGAAACTTCCTCTTCGAAAAGCTTCTTAACAAGCTCAGGATGAGTACGAGAAACCACAATACGAGGTCCCTTGTTAGACATTTTAACTTCTACGATATAAACCTTGATTCTGTCCTGAAGCTTGTAATATTCGCCCTTAACCTGCTCTGTTTCAGAAAGGAAGCCCTCAAGCTTACCAAGGTTAACATGGATATTGTTGCCTGAGAAACGAGTAACAACACCTGTAACAACCTTGTGCTGAAGCTCATAATATTCCTTGTAAAGGACATTACGCTCTTCCTCTCGAATCTTTTGAGTAATTGTATTTTTAGCAGCTGTAGCTGCGATACGACCGAACTCTTTTGACTTAACTTCTACTTTTACAACGTCGCCTACCTGAAGCTTGCCATCGATGTTGTGAGCATCAATAAGTGAAATCTCCTCAACTGGATCTACAACTTCATCTACAACGTTCTTGATAAGGTATACGTGATACTCACCAGAAGTTCTGTCAATTTCAACTGTGGCATTAACATCTTTGCCCTTGCCATTGATTTCTTTGCCTTTACCATAGTTGTTCTTACAAGCAATAAGTAATGAATTCTCAATAGTCTCGATTAAGACATCCATGCTAATATTTTTCTCTTTTGCGAGATCTGTAAGAGCATCCCAAAAATCATTTGTATTTGCCATATTTCCTCCTAAAATAAGAATATATTTAAAAATCTATTGATAATCTAACCTGTGCAACATCTGCTCTGTTAAATACCTCTGTACCATCATCAAATTCGATAGTAAGTGTATCCTTATCAAATGCCTTAAGTGCACCTGTAAATTCCTTGGAACCATTAATAGGCTTGTAAGTCTTGATATCAACATCCTGACCAACTGCCTTTTCAAAATGTTTATCTTTTTTAAGTACTCTGCCAAGTCCTGGAGAGCTAACTTCAAAAATGTATCCTTCGGTGCCACCAATATCTGGCTGAGCATCTAGCAGATCATTCATTCTACGACTAACTTCGACGCAATCGTCAATTGTGATTCCTCCGTCCTTGTCAATATAGGCTCTAAGGTAATAGTCTGAACCTTCCTTTACGTACTCTACATCGTAAAGTTCAAAGCCTAACTCATCAAGAATAGGAGTTATCATCTCTTCCGTACGTTTCTCGTAATCGGTGTGTTTTGACATAAAAGTCCTCCTTATTCAGTTTTCAAATTGAAAGAGCATAAATAAAGAGAGAGCAAATTGCTCTCTCCTAAGTCGTTCTCTTCATTCAACAAATGTTATTATAACAGAAAACCTGAAAAAAACAAGTTTTTAGGTAAAATAAAAGCGTCATCAACTAGGATGACGCTCTAGCAGTTCCTAGCGGAATCGAACCGCTGTTTTCGCCGTGAGAGGGCGACGTCTTAACCGCTTGACCAAGGAACCATATCCTTGTCGCTTAGGTGTTTGCCTCAGCGACAAGACATATATTACTATGTGAATTGACTTACGTCAACCCCTTTTCTTAAAAATTTTATATTCAGAATAATTCAAACATTCAGTCAAATAAAACAATTAATCATCATAACCACTTGGATTGTTTTTCTGCCATCTCCATGAGTCAGCACACATTTCCTTGATGCCATACTCTGCTGTCCAGCCAAGTTCTTCCTTAGCCTTTGTAGCATCAGAATAGCATGTAGCAATGTCGCCTGCACGACGTGGTTTGATAGAATATGGAATTTTGATTCCGTTAGCTTCCTCAAAGTTCTTAACAATATCAAGAACTGAGTAACCTACACCTGTACCAAGGTTATAAATCTTAAGACCTGCATTCTCTTCGATTTTCTTAAGAGCCTTTACATGACCCTTTGCAAGGTCAACTACATGGATATAATCACGTACTCCAGTGCCATCTGGTGTATCATAATCATTTCCAAATACACCAAGCTCAGGAAGCTTTCCAACTGCAACCTGTGTGATGTATGGCATAAGGTTATTAGGAATACCGTTAGGATTCTCTCCCATTGTTCCTGATGGATGAGCTCCAATAGGATTAAAGTAACGAAGTAATACTACATTCCACTCTGGATCTGCCTTTTGCATATCTGAAAGAATCTGCTCAAGCATAGACTTAGTCCATCCGTATGGATTAGTACACTGTCCCTTAGGGCAATTTTCTGTAATAGGTATCTCAGCTGGGTCACCATATACTGTAGCTGATGATGAGAAAATAATATTCTTGCAGCCATGCTGTCTCATAACATCAACAAGAGTAAGTGTGCCTGCTATGTTGTTCTCGTAATATTCCCAAGGTTTTTGAACAGACTCACCAACAGCCTTAAGACCTGCAAAATGAATACAAGAATCAAGCTGTTCCTTTTCAAAAACCTCGTTTAATCTATCTCTATCTAAGATATCGCCCTTGTAAAACTTAACTGGCTTTCCTGTAATAGCCTCAACTCTCTCAAGGGATTTTTCAGATGCGTTGCTAAGATTATCATAAACAACTACATCATAGCCTGCCTGCTGAAGCTCAACACATGTGTGGCTGCCAATAAAGCCTGCACCACCCGTAACTAATATTGCCATAATAAAATGTCCTCCTTATTAGTTTATTACCTAAAATAGCTTAACAAAAAACGTCTCAATATTAAAGGACAAAGTCAAACTATTTTTCAGGTAACAGAACCATAAGATTTTCTAATTGCAGTTCAGCAAAGCGATTATCACTATTTTTCAAATCAAATTTAACCTTGTATGGAATTAGTTCTCTACATCCAAATTCGAATACACTATCCTCTCCCTTATCCCTGAAAAAGTTCAAATATGCTACAACATCATAGCAATCCTTGGCATATAAAATATTCTGGCAGAGTATATATCTATACATGTGTCGAATAGCCTTTTTCCCTAGCTCGGTGTATTCAGGTTTATTTTTCTTAATAAATTCAAGAAGATTGTCTCCAGATGCTTTTGCACTATCATAATCCCTTCGAAGCTTTGACATTGTGCTTGCTATACTGGTCTGAGACATTCCGGCAGATGCATCATAATGGTACAAAACTTCATTTAAAGCTACGTCTGAATTAGCTGAACCAAAGAGTACCGTTGAAAAGAAACTATCCTCTCCCATATTGCAATAAAACGGTCTACATTTCTCTAAAACAGCTTTGATTACATTAGCATCATAGGCGTTCTTCCATATAGCCGGTGGATATTTACCTTCCATAAAGGTACGGATAAAATCATCGGTGTCAGCAGGCATCATTTCTACTTTCATCGGTTCCATAACAAAACCAAATCTAACAATGTCCACATGCGCTTCATCGAACTTTTCCTTTATTTTTTCCAAGGCATCATTTTCGAGATAATCATCGCTATCTAAAAATAAAATATAGCTTCCCTTTGCATGCTCCATTCCTGTAAATCTGGCGGCTGTAAGAGACTTATTACTTTCATGATGATATACGAAAAAACGCTCATGATCCTTGCATATAGTATCTAAAAAATCGCCTGAACCATCATTTGAACCATCATCTACAAATATTGCTTCAAAATCTGTAAAGCTCTGATTCTCTAGTGAAGCAATGCATTTATCCATTTTCCCCATTTGATTATAAACAGGAATAAGAATACTAAAATACATATCACAGCCCTCATATTATTTCATGGAAAACTTATCGTATTTGACACCAAGTTTATCAAGCATTTCTTCTGTTAGGTTATGCTCAAATCTGAATTTAAACAAAAGAGCTTTGTTACATCCATAATCGAAAACTCTTTCAAGACCTGGTGCATCAAATACCTTTAAGAAATTCACAATCTTGCGATAATCATGCTCGTCCTTCATAAACATTAAAAGGATAAAGCAATACATTGATACTGACTTCTCCTCAAGTAAATCCAGGAATTTAGGATTATACTTTTCCAAATAATCTCTTAGATGGTTAATGCAGAATCGAATATTATCTACATGAGTCTGAAGCTTTTCCACTGTTTGATTTTTAGCCTGGGTAGACATTCCAGTGCCGATAATATAATGGTAGAGACATTTATCTAATACACCATCACTGTCGGCGCATGAAAATAGAACCGCGCTCCAATAGACGTCTTCTCCCATATTGCAATAAAATGGCTCTATTCTTTCCACTGCAGTCTTAATCACCTTTGAGCTATAGCAATTTTTCCAAACATTAGGAACCATTTCATCTGTCATTATGGCTTTTAAAGGGTCATCTGTATGCAATGGCAAAACATCCTCATTTTCTGTTACAAGACCAAAGCCGCCTTCAACATTATCTAAGAATTCCTTAATATAACCAAACCGAAGAATGTCTACAGGATTCTTCTCTAGGCTTTCATGCAACAGTTCTAAGGAATTAGTTTCTAAATAATCATCACTGTCAACAAAAAGAATATAATCCCCTTTTGCAGCCTTCATTCCAGTATATCTGGCAGCCACAAGAGACCCATTTTTTTCATGCTGTAATACCCTAAAACGAGAATCCTTTTTACAAAAGTCTAGACACATATTAAACGAATCGTCTGTAGAACCATCATCAACAAGGATAACCTCAAAATCCTTATAGGTCTGATTAACTATTGAATCTATACATTGGTCCATCAACCCCACCTGATTAAAAACAGGAATTAAAATGCTAAAAAATGGTTTCATACTTAGCTTCCTCTCCTATTCGCATTCAATGAAATCAAATTGAAATACGTCCCCATAATAGTGCTCGTCAGTTACAATCCTTGCGTCAATTCCTCTTTTGTTAAACTCTGCCACAATGCTTTGGATTATTTTTGCGCTGTCATTTTGGTTACCAACAATCATATTCATATGATCTCCAAAATAGTTAAAAACCACATAATTAGCTCTAGCTGAATTGTATAGCATAAAGTCATCCAGCAAGTTTATTAAACCATCCCCTAATGTCATATCTCCTATATTTGATATAACCATTGTCATAGGTGTAAAATTGTCTTCCGATGGTAAGTTTGCAAGATTATCGGCTATACCAACAACACCTAAAGGATTAGCTTCAAAGTCCTGAACTAGCTTTACTCGCTCTCCTGCAAGCTTTATGTGTAAGTTCTTTTCAAGCTGTTTTATCATAGAATCTTTTATTTTTTTGCATCTCTCCTGCTCTGGCAGATTACGCATTTCACTTGTAACTGGCAAGAATATGCTGTCAGAACAATTTACAAAAGTGTTCATTCCAAACATTGGTCGTTGGTCCACTCCACTCATAAGAACCACAGGTGAATCACCACAATCAAAATTCTTAGCTATAGCAGATGTGACTACATCGGTCAAATACGGAAGCAATGACACTTCATCTCTATTCTTTGCATCTATGATTTTCTGTAGTGATAATCTAGCTTTGCACAAATGTATATACTTACATTTTATGTCATATGAATCCTCCGGTATAGAAAACGCATTCTCATTTTCATCATTGTATTTAGGTATTACATCAGGATTACCACTTATTTCATATGGCATATACAATTCATCATTTTCATCTAAGGAAGGCTTTTGAAATCTAAAATTCTTTGCAAAATAATCATCATTAATATCGAAATTAACCCCTGTTTTTTTCATGTAAAGATAAAGCACTGTTTTAACATAGGCTAATAAACCTGCCGCATCTGCTAATCCATGAAAAGCACTAAATTTCAAAAATCTATCTTTATAGGAAAAATAAAATAACAAACCATTTATCTCATTACTACCAAAGTGAACTACTCTTTTATCATCTAATTCAAGCACCGCAACATTTCCTGAGCCATTAACAGCCTCAAGTTTTCCATTTTTTACAACAATAGTTTTATTAAATTCAGGAATAATGCCAAGAGCTTCATCTGCAGATTGCTGTAAAGCAGGCAAATCAATTAGCTGCTTAAAGGTCATATCGCAAACTATATCAATGGAAGATCTGCCAGAAAGTACATAGTAAAAAAATTTATCTGATGCACCTAATTTCATAATCCTGAGCCTCCTTAATCAAACCAGGTAAATGGTTCATGTTGAACTCCGATTTTATCAAGCTTTTCATCACTTAAATCTAATTTTTTTCTAACTAAAACGACAATTGCCTCGTTGCAAACTTCGTCATATAACCACTTGGTTTTTTCATTTCGAATCTCATAAAGCATATCCATAACCTTCGAAAAATCATCTTCCCACCAAACACCTGAAATGAAAATATATCTCATGGCTCTTTTCATGTGATAGTCGAGACCTTCTTTATACTGAGGGCAATATTTAGCTACATATTCATGAAGATGCTCTTCCACAGCTATCATACTATCAAAATCTCGTCGTATTTTTGCTGGATTGGACTTGTGCCCAGTAGACATACCTGTTCCGATATTATAGTGGTATAAATTTTCTTGAAGAATGTCCTCTGATTTCGCACAGGTAAATAAAACCATGCTCCAAAATACATCCTCACTCATATTGCAATAAAAAGGCTTAACTCTTTTTAATGCTTCCTTTATCACAGCTGCACTATAACAATTTTTCCATACATTAGGAACAATTCGACCATACAGGAAATCATCAACAGCATCTTTAGTTTTTTCAGGTAGAACCCAATTTTCTCCTGGATCCACAGCATGTTTTTCGTTGTAAAAACCAAATCGAACTATGTCAACTGGATTCTCAGCCAAAAACTCATGTAGCTTAATGAGAGAATCATTTTCAATATAATCATCACTGTCAACAAAAAGGATATACTCACCCTTTGCATTTTCCATACCTGTATATCTGGCCACAAGCAGTGATTTATTCCCATCATGCTTAAGCACTTTAAATCTGGCATCCTTTTCAGCTAATTCATTACACATTTTTAATGAATCATCTGTAGATCCATCATCTACTAAAAGTACCTCAAAATCTGTAAATTCCTGGGCTAATAGAGATTTAATACAATCATCCATTAAACCGACCTGATTAAAAACAGGCACCAAAATACTAAAATAAGGATTCATATTTACCCCTCTCCTGATTTATGTATATTGCGAATCAAACATTTTTCTATAGTAGCCATGCTTCTCCATTAATTGCTTGTGGCTTCCATGTTCTTTAACGTCCCCATCTTCCAAATAAATTATTTTATCAGCATCAACAATAGTGCTAAGCCTATGAGCAATAATAAATGTCATCTTATTTTCCATAAGTTTAACCAATGCGCTTTGAATTTTCTTTTCTGTTTGTGTATCCACGCATGAAGTAGCTTCATCCAAAATCAAAATCGGTCTATCAGCTATGAAGGCTCTGGCAATAGCTAATAACTGTCTTTGACCTGCGGAAATATTAGAAGCATTTTCTGTTAATACAAATTCTGTCCCGCCCGGTAATAAATCTATGAAATAATTAGCCCCAACTTCATCGATTGCCTTTCTTATTTCCATTTCAGTTGCATCCTTTTTAGCCAGACGTAAATTTTCAGCTATTGTGCCCTCAAAAAACCAAATATCCTGAGGAACTATACCAATAAGATTATGTAAATCCTCTCGACTAAAATCATTTATATTACAACCACCTAATGTGATTCTTCCTTTCTTCACATCATAAAATCTCATTAAGAGTTTTATTAAAGTGGTTTTTCCCGCTCCTGTAGGACCCACGATAGCTATGTGCTGCCCTTTATCAACATCAAAATTGAAATCTTTAATAAGTACTTTGTCATCTGTATATCCAAAAGCAATGTGTTCAAATGCCACATTTAAATTATTTGGTATGCTAATTCCCTGTTTTACCTGCTTCTCTTCTGTCTCATCAATAAAGCTAAAAACTCTATTAGATGCCGCTGAGAAGCTTTGATAAACACTACCTAATCTAGCTATCTGTTGCATTGGTTCATTGATACTATTTACAAAATTAATGAACGTCTGTATATCGCCTATTGGGATTTGACCTAAAAATGTAAGATAAGCACCTGAAATTAAAACTGTCAAATGAGATATATGTCCCACCAATGTAATTACAGGAGTAAGTAAGTATGATCTAAAAAACGCTTTTTCTGTAGATATTGACAGTCGTCTATTAGTTTCCTCAAATATAGTTTTTTCTTCCTCTTCATGTCCAAACAGCTTAACAACATCAAAACCTGTATAGCTTTCTTCAACAAGTCCATTTAGCTCTCCTAAAATATTTTGTTGGTCATCAAAGTATTTCTGAGAGCGAGACAAAACTAATTTCGAACAGATTGTACTAACTGGTACACTTATTATTACTATTACTGCCAAAACAGGACTTCTATACAGCATTACTCCTATCATTAACAGCAGGTAAATTGGAGCATCAGATATCTGTATAATAAATGACCTGAAATTCAATGAAAGAACATTGATATCATTAGTAAGCGTAGATAGAATGTCCCCATACAAATGATTCTCATAATAGCTTAGAGGCAATTTTGCCATCTTCTCAGAGATTTCCAACCTAAGGCGTAATACCATATTTTGAGTTACATTTATCAAAATACGATTTTGTAATACTAGGAAAAACCAATTTAGAACAAAAGAACTGGCGCATAGTCCTAAAGTAAATATGAAATCAAAAAAAGGGAAATCAATACCACGTTCTTTAAAATCAATTAATCCATTTGCAATTATTGTAATAGACTGTCCTAAAAAAACTGGTCCTGCAACTTGGGTAATAGAATATAGTACAGCAATAATTAAGGATAATAATACCTTTAGCTTATCCCTACCAAGAAGACCTATTAACCTAATAATAGTATTTGATTTGCTACTCAATTCTAGCCCCCCATTTGTGACTGCAAAACATCCCGAAATATATCACTACGCTCGATAAGCTCTTCGTAAGTTCCAACATCCTTTAGCCTGCCATCTCTAAGCAAAACAACCTTATCTGCATTTCTAATAATCGATAAACGTTGGGTGACAAATATAATTGTAATATCTCCTACAATTGATTTTAGAGAATCTCTAAGCTTCACACCGGTCTCAATATCAAGTGCTGACGCACTATCATCTAGAATCAATATCTTAGGATTGCCTGCAAGTGCTCTTGCAATTGTCAAACGTTGTTTTTGCCCACCTGAAAAATTGCTTCCCCCTTGAGAAATCCACTCTTCAAATCCTTTTTGTTTGCTTTTTATAAAAGACATAGACTGAGAAAGCTCAGCTGATTCTTCTATTATTTCATCACTATAATTTTTATCTCGATACGAAATATTAAAGCGCACATCGCCAGTATGTAAAAAAACTCTTTGTGGTACATAACCTATAAGGGCGCGTAGATCCTTTAATTTCATTTTCTTAACATCTACTCCACCGATAGTTACAGTTCCTTCGGTAGAATCATAAAGACGCGGAATTAATTGCATTAATGTAGTTTTACCACAACCGGTATTTCCAACAATTACCGTCATTTCTCCTTGTTTCGCGGTAAATGAAATGTTTTTTACTACCATACCGTAATCATCTCTGTAACGAAAACTCACATTATTAAATTCCACATCATATTTTTTTAACCTAGATACATCAACTCCATCTCCATCAATAACAGTTTGCTTTTTTTGAAGCACTTCCTCTATTCTATTCATGCAAACAAATGCACCAGGTAACTGTATTCCCACCATTGCACCAAGAATAATGCCTGAAATAGTCATAAATAAATAGTTAATAAAGGCAGCTATGCCTCCTATATGCATATTACCTTTTGTAATAAGATAAAAACTAATCCATATTGCTATAATATCGGCAATGTTTATCACTAAATACATTGAAGGCTGCATGATTGCCTGTACCAATTCCACAGATGTAGCTACTTCTTTTAATTGCTCACTTTTTTCTTGGATTCTACTGCTATTCCATTTTTCTTTATTTAATGCTCTTAGAATCTGAATTCCTGATAACCCCTCTCTTGTAACACGACTAAGTTCATCTACATATCCCATGAACACCATGTATAAAGGACCTGTTTTCTTTAAGAGCATAACAAAAATTGTGATTACAACTATTACTGCGCCAATTAACAAGGCAAGCATTACTTTTCCTAAAGAAATCACTCCCACTATTCCACCAATTATAAGAAAAGGCACTGGAAGTGCAGTTGTAAGCATCAAATATAAAGCACCTTGTATCGCTAAAACGTCACCAGTACTTCTTGTAATCATTGATGGTATCGATATTTCATTCATCTCCTTCAAGGAAAAAGTCATAACCTTTGAATAAATTCTGTTACGAATTTCCTCAACCACATAAACTGTAATTTTTCCTGCCAAAAAACCACTTAACACATTTGCTGTCGCTATCACAAGCATAATAATAATCATAAAAATAGTGGCATCTGTAAGCACGTCATAATATTCTTTCCTTGATATCGTTCCAGCTAAAACGTGATATGTTTTATCTGTTACTTTTGCAATATAACCGGTATTTAAAAGTGACATAACCACCACGACAACTGAGCATATTACAAGGCAAATTAATCGAATTTTTTGTTTTAAAACCACACTCCCCAACAGTTTCATTTAATGCCCCTCTTATTTTTGCTTTTTCAATGCAACCTTCTTTTTACAATGCTTGTCATATAATATTGAAATGCCAATAGTCAAAATCAATTCAAGCGGAATAATAAGCATATTAATACTATCTGTTCTTTCTATTTCAAATACATAATCCTGCATGTAAGCCCATAATTGTGTAAACACATAATGTATTAAGTATGTGTACATACTAATATCGCCCAAATATACAAGCGGCTTCCATGAAAATAGCTTTGACAAAAGACCTCTTTCGTAGATACAAACAAGTAAAAGAGGCAGCCCCAATAAGCAAGGTAGACCCGGTGGACAGAAAACAAAAGCAATCCCCAAATCACCAAGCATAAAGAAGCAATAAACAAGAATAATACTTATAAAACGGAAATGTACAAAGGCCATTATTTCTAGGAAGGTCCACAAGCCTTTAGAATAAGATTTTGTATCAATATCCTTATTTTTCCTACGCTCTAAATATATAAAGCCAATAATGCAGCCTATAATAAAATCTGTAAGACGCATTATTGGAGAATTCATTGTAAACCAGAGGAAAAAATCATTTGAATTAATATTTTCGCTTACGTCCACATTAAAGCTTGTATTTAGACCACAAATAATTGTGGCAGTATAAGCAACTACAAAAATTCCCACTAGCGCTATGACACTATTTCTTATATTCCCAAACTTTTTTATTGCCTTTGCAATTAAAGGGAACATAAAGTATGCAAAAAGCATTACAGATAAAAACCAAGATGGTCCATTCAAAAAGAAGGTATAATTCATTCTATCCGGGACCCATGCTTGTAAAAGAGCCAAATTAATGCCAACCCTGAAAGCATAGCCTGCATACCATTCAGGGTGATTGGCAAATATATCAAAATAGAAAATAATATTAAATACCAGTTGGATTAAAGCAGTCTCCACGTGAAGAGGATATAGCTTTTTGATTTTTCCTACGGCAAATTTGGCATTATCAGCTATATTTGATGGTAAATCTCTCTGAGAATAGGAATAGTACATTAGGAAGCCCGACATCATGAGAAATATACTCATCAAACTTAGCTCCATAAATATTGGAAATCCAAATAGCTTATAAAATCCACTATGCTCCCCAAATACAATTAAGAAGCATAAAAATCTAAGTGTTTGTAATGCTTCAAATCTTTTCTTCAAACTAAATTACCCCGTTATAATATTATTGTTGACTTTGAAAATTATATTTCCTTCTCTAAAATCTAAAATTTCTATTTTAAAATTAAGTGGGAATCTATATAAACCTGCATCATTTGTTATCATTGGTCTAACAATGTCTCCTTCCTTAAGCTCATCACATAATATAACTTGTTGCTGACCATCCTTTTCAATCATAAATTCATAGAAAATATTTTCTCTATTTAATACAAATTGATTCTTCTCATCAGTAGCAAGACCAATGATTCCTTCTTCACAAACAATTATAGGTTTATTAATTTTAATTCCATCACATTCATCCTGGGATATGGCAGTTGGATGCACATCTATAAGGGTAATATCTGATAAATTCTTCCATAAATCTGTAAGTCTAAAGCCGCCCTCTTTTTTATAGATTTCTCTAAGCTCAGCAGCTCTTTCAGGATTTGGTAGAAAACGCAAATCTAAAAATCTATTTACAGACTCATGCAGACCTAAATCTCTATGGATATGCCCCGTCTCTATGTCATCTGCCATTTCTAGTAGAAAGGATTTTAATCCATCTACTAATTCTCTAAAATCTATAGAACCAAACATAATAATTTGGTCCACATCTCTATCAGCAACACCCATTAGTACTAATAAATATGTACGAGATAAATTATAGCCAGCAGTATAATCTGCCTTATCATTCATTTGATAATATATTTCCTTCGGAATAACAAAATTCCTAGATAACTCCGAAAGAGAAAATCTATATTTTCTAAGGTAGCAATCAAGTGAAATTCCAGAAATAGTACTTCCAAAAACGCCATTATTGAAAACCACAACAGGATTGTCTGCATCTGAGCAAACAAGGATATTTTGCCCCTTTAATAACTTCTTTAACACATCCGCATAACCTTGAGCCTGTTTTTCAGATACAGGCAGGTACATACCATTCAATAATCTTACATACCAGCTTGGCTTTTTACTGGCATATATATTAATGTCGCCAATGCTCTTTTCTGCATCAATCATCGGCTGATAGATTTTGAGTCCACCGACAGGTACCTGTGACTGGTATCCTCTAATGGAAAGAATATCTTCAAAATGGTATCGCTGTCCAAAATGAGTTTTTTCATTTTCCTTTAGAATACTAGCCAAGACATCAAATCCATTTTGAACCATGTTTTTCTTTTCAAAACGCTTAGTGTTTAAAAGAATTTCAAAAGGAAGAATATTCATCATTGTTCTAAATGGTTCCATGAATCTTCCAACTGGTATAGGATTAGTCATTCTAAGATAAGGCTCAAAGGTATCCTTTACAATATTTCTTGTCTCCATTTTCACAGCAGGTGATGCTAAATATCTGCTCATAACAAAGCCTAAAGCGAGAATAATAATATTTACATATAGACCATAATTTAAAGCATCCTCTATTATTTTTTGAGAATTTCGTAGCATATGCAAAATATCTTCATCTGACTTTTCACTACTTAATATAGATTTTGAATTAATAAAATATGTATAACCAATAAATTGTGGCAGGAAGCACATTTTGTCTGCTAAATGTATTGTCTGCAAATTGAAATAGCAATCCTCTGCATTATCTATTTCTTCATCAAATCTAATATTATTATCATCTAAAAATTCTCGATTAAATGCTCTGTTGGTTACAAAAAACGGAAAACTATTATAATTGCGATTATCAACCTGATCGTTCATATCTACAATTATCATTTCTCTTGTTGTGTCCCAGGTTACGGTTTCAGAAAGCGCTAGCAAGCCCAAATTTTCCAATTCGAATTCTCTTCTAAAAACCAATATATTACATCTGCTCTTTTTGAAATAATAAATAATGTGCTCTAGTGCATACTCTCGGAACTTATCATCTCCATCAAGAAAAGCAACATAATCACCTGTAGCTAAATTCAAGCCTTCATTTCTTGGGCTAGATGGTGTACGACAATCATTATTTAGCTCTTTAATAATTACATTATCGTATTTGCCAAGCTTACGTTTTACGTATGTACTATGAGCTTCATCAGAATTATGGACCACTATTATCCACTCAACATTTTCAAAACCAATAGTTTGCTCAAGCATACTTTTGCAGCAGCCGTCAAACATACTATTGTCTACATTATGATAAGGTGTTATTACAGAAATCAAATATTCGCCCATATTAAACCTCTTTTCCTACAAGTATCATTGTCGTACGAGGACCTAAAACAACATATCTATCGTTTGCTATTAATTGCTCCTTATTTCCATCACAAGAAAAGCCATATGCTTCAAATGCCATATGCCACTTATATTTTTCAGGAAGCTCAGGTAATTCATAAGACACCTCTTCCCAATAGGCATTCACTGCCACATATATGAATTGATTTTCCTTTGTAGAAAATTTATGTTTATCTTCTGCATACATATAGCCAAAGCATAAGCTAGGCTCATTTTCGTTAAATTCCCATGCTTTTGTACTATGAAAAGACAACTCAGGATAGCCTGTACCATTATTACCAAAATTAAAATCCTTGACTCTGAGAACAGGATGCAAATTTCTGAATGCAATTAGTCTACTAATGTAATTTAAAAGTTCCTTATTCTTTTTGACTAATGACCAATCAAGCCAAGAAATCTTATTGTCTTGGCAATAAGCATTATTATTACCAAATTGACTATTTCCAAACTCATCACCAGATAAAATCATTGGAATTCCTCGACTTGTCATGAGAATAGTCATCATATTTTTTATCTGTCTTAACCTTAAGTCATTGATGCTTTTATCGTCTGTATCACCTTCAACACCACAATTCCAACTAATGTTGTTATTACAGCCATCCTGATTATTCTCACCATTAGCCTCGTTGTGTTTATCATTGTATGAGACCAAATCATACATAGTAAAACCATCATGACAAGTAATGAAGTTTATAGAAGCCTCTGCACCTCGGCTTCCATACATATCACTACTACCTCTAATTCTACAAAATAACTCAGGGGCATTTACTGCATCACCTTTTATGAATCCTCTAAGGCAATCTCTATAGCGTCCATTCCACTCTGACCATCTACCCCATGAAGGAAAATTGCCAACCTGGTACATACCATCAGCATCCCAAGCTTCTGCAATCAAGACACATTTTCCCAGCACCGCATCATGAGCTATTAAATCAAGTAATGGCGGATCAATCATAGGTGTTCCATCTTGATTTCTTGATAAAATCGAAGCTAAATCAAAACGAAATCCATCTATATGATAATTAGACACCCAGTACCTCAAACAATCTAAAACGAAATGGCGTACAACAGGATTATTACAATTCATAGTATTTCCGCAACCGCTAAAATTGTAATAATAACCGTCTTTTGTCAAAAAATAGTAGGTCCTGTTATCAATACCTTTAAATGAAATAACAGGTCCTTTCTCATTTCCTTCTGCAGTATGATTGAAAACAACATCTAAAATTACTTCGATTCCATTTTGATGTAATGTCTTAACCATATTTTTAAATTCATCTACTTCCATTCCCATTGGTGCTGACACTGCATAACCAGCCTTCGGTGCAAAAAAGCCCACAGTAGAATAGCCCCAATAATTACACAAGCTTTTGCCATCTACAACTCTTGAATTTTCAAATTCATCAAACTCAAAAACAGGCATTAATTCTACACAGTTAACACCTAATTTCTTTAAATATGGGATTTTTTCTATAACTCCCGCATATGTTCCAGGATATTTAACTCCACTTGATTTATCTTTAGTAAATGAACGTATATGCATTTCATATATAACAAGGTCATTTGACGATATTTCTAGAGGTTTATCCCCTGCCCAATGATAATCCTCTCTAATAATCTGGGCTCTGAGAGGTTGAAGGCGTCCCTTTGAAGGCTGACTTCCCCATACTAAACGCCCTGTTATAGATTTAGCATAAGGATCCAATACCACATTTTCTTTATTAAATAAATATCCGTTTTCGGGATCAAATGGACCATCGAACCTATAACCATACTCAATTTCTTCTATGTTTAAGCCATATATTAAAATAGAGTATACATTTCCTACTCTAAATTCAGCAGGAAGAGGAATTTCTACATAAGGCTTTTCTTCTCCTTTTTTATATAAAACAAGAGTGCAGCCAGTAGCATCACTCGAAAAAATGCTAAAATTGACTGCACCATCAGACTGAAACGATGCACCAAAAGGCAGCATTCGTCCCCTTCTATATTCATATTCCTTAATTTTATTTGTAGGAAAAGTATCTATCAGCTTCATAAAATACCAATCTGTTATCAAATAGAATTATGCAACAAATATAATATATGGCCTAATTATATCAAGTTTCTCTACACAATTATTTATATTCATATTTTTTTAACAAAAAAACCATCATTCGTTAATTAAACTCTTTTTACTTAAATTGCTCACAATTTCAATACTCTGTCAGCAAGAATCCTGCTTTGCAGGACATAAAAAAAGACCTAGTCTTACGACTAGGTCAATGAAAACATTATTAAGCAACCTTGCCCTTTGCAAGCTCAACAAGCTTTGCAAAACCTTCAGCATCGTTAACTGCCATCTCAGCAAGCATCTTTCTGTTCATCTCAACACCAGCGAGCTTGAGACCGTACATGAACTTAGAATATGAAAGTCCATTGATACGAGCTGCAGCATTGATACGAGCAATCCAAAGCTGTCTGAACTGTCTCTTTCTCTGCTTTCTACCAGCGTAAGCTGATGTAAGAGCACGCATAACTGACTGCTTTGCAACACGATACTGCTTGCTTCTAGCTCCTCTGTAACCCTTTGCTAACTTTAATGTTCTATTGTGTCTTTTCTTAGCGTTTAATCCGCCTTTAATTCTTGCCATTTTAAATTCCTCCTAACCAAATAAACAACTATTCCATACTAAATTTTAGAGATATGGAAGTACTTTCTTCATGTTCTTAACGTTTGTTGAATCAACGATTGCAGACTGACGAAGATTTCTCTTTCTCTTTGTAGTCTTCTTGGTTAAGATATGGCTCTTGTATGCCTTGTTTCTCTTAAGCTTTCCTGTTCCTGTTAATTTAAAGCGCTTTGCAGCTGCTCTTCTTGTCTTCATCTTTGGCATGATAATTTTCCTCCTGAATTTAAGATTTCTTTTCTGTAAGCACCAAGCTCATGCTACGGCCTTCGACCTTAGGTGCCTTTTCCACTACTGCAACATCTGCTAACTTCTCAGCAAAATCATCAAGGATGTGTTTGCTAGATTGCATATGAGCCATCTCACGACCGCGGAAACGAAGTGTAACCTTTACCTTATCGCCCTTTGAGATAAACTTCTTTGCTGCATTTACCTTTGTGTTCATATCATTAGCATCGATGTTTGGAGACATACGAATCTCTTTAACCTCAACAACGTGCTGCTTTTTCTTAGCTTCCTTTTCCTTACGTGCCTGCTCGTAGCGGAATTTACCGTAATCTACGATTTTGCACACTGGTGGATTAGCCTTTGGTGAAATCTTAACGAGATCTAAGCCCTCGTCATCTGCAAGTTTTTGTGCTTCTCGTGCTGACATGATGCCAAGCTGTTCCCCATCTGAGCCGATAACACGAACTTCCTTATCGCGAATCTGCTCATTAATCATTAAATCGCTAATGGTACTACCTCCAAATAAATAAAAAAAATAGTGGATACAGAATATCCACCATAAATCATCACAAAACAAGTTTGTGTGAAGTATAAGACCCGAGTCACAGTAAATTAATACGTGCTAAGGTGAGAGTGGATACTCTACTTTGTTTCACAACATTGATAATATAACATGTTCCCGGCATGTCGTCAACATTTATTTACAAATTATGCAAGAATAAATTTGTTGATAACTTCAGCAATACCGCTATGATTATTATCGTTTACAGTAACATAATCTGCCACTTCTTTTAACACAGGTCTGGCGTTTGCCATAGCCACACCAATACCTGCAATTTGAACCATACTAATATCGTTCTCTTCATCCCCACAAGCAACCACATTAGAAAGAGGAATCTGTAAGTAATCTGCTAACTTTTTGATACCATCACCTTTTCCTGTTCCTCTTTTAACATATTCAAGGAATGCATAATGTGAATAAAAATTATCAAAAGCCTGGTCAAACTGACTTGAATGGTTCTTTCTAAAGTTATCAAGATTTTCTGGCTTATCATAATCAATAGCCATAATCTTAGTAATACTTTTGCCTTTTAAGGTATTTATATCATTTACAAAAACCAATTTCTCCTGTGAAACCTGCTTATAGCTTTCAACAAAATGATTATCGTTGAATGTGTAAATGGAACCAAAATCAAAAACCACACAGGTCAAATTGCTATCGAGTATTGCCTGAACCAATTCCAGTGCCAAATTGTTATCAATACAGTCCTTAAATAGAACCTTGTCACTGTTCATTTCAGTTCCAACAACCCCCTGGTAGCCTAGCAAATATACGTTTTCTCTTTTAAATTCGTCATAAACTGACAATATTTTTTTGAGAGCATTATTAGGTCTGCCTGTATCAAAAGCAAGTACATGACCTGCATCTAGTAGTTTTGTAATAGTTTCAAGATTTTCTTTTGAGATGATTTTGTCATCATCAAAAAGAGTTCCGTCCATGTCCACAGCAAGTAATTTGTTATTCATCAAAAACCTCATTTGCAAGCCTTGGAGTAAAGGTTCTTTTTTTCAAAAAATCAATCTCCGGCTCGTTATTTCTTTTTGCCTCTTTGCAAAATGTATCTTGTGCACCGATAGGCTTTTTGCCTCTCTGAGGTTTTACTTTAACATACTTTCCTTCTACTGTCATCTCATATGCTTTTAAGTTATCAGCAAGCTGGACATCTAAAATATGCTTAACTTTTGATTTTAGAATCTCGTCTTCTACTGGGAAAATAATTTCAACTCTTCGGTCCAAATTTCTAGGCATCCAGTCAGCGCTTCCCATGTATATATCCTCAGCACCACTATTGTAGAAATAAAAAATTCGAGCATGCTCAAGGTAGGTTCCAACAATAGATGTAACCTGTATATTTTCACTTACACCTGGTATACCTGCTCTCAAGCAGCATATGCCTCTAACTATAAGATGTATTTTAACTCCTGCATTGCTGGCTTCGTAAAGCTTTTCAATGATTTCTTTATCGCACAAAGAATTCATCTTGGCTATGATGGCTGCTTCTTTACCATCCTTGGCATGACCAATTTCCCTATTTATCAAACTAATAAATGTATTTCTAAGCCAAAGTGGTGCCACAACAAGCTTATTCCATGCCTCTGGCTCAGAATAGCCCGAAAGCATATTAAATACTGCAGTCGCATCAGCACCATAGGATTCCTGACAGGTAAGCATTCCACAGTCAGTGTATAATTTTGCTGTAGAATCATTATAGTTTCCAGTTCCTAAATGAACGTATCTTCTGATTCCATCCTCTTCTCTTCGCACAACAAGAGCAATCTTACAATGTGTTTTCAATCCCACAAGACCATAAATAACATGGCAGCCTGCTTTTTCAAGCTTCTTTGCCCAAATTATATTGTTCTGCTCATCAAATCGAGCCTTTAATTCTACAAGTACGGTTACTTGTTTTCCATTTTCGGCTGCATGGGCCAAGCTTGCAATAATTGGAGAATTACCACTTACTCTATAAAGGGTCTGCTTAATTGCCAAAACCTGAGGATCAAAGGCTGCCTGAGCAATAAAATCTACTACCGGATCAAAGGTTTCGTATGGATGATGAAGTAAAATATCACCTTTTTTGATTTCATCAAATATTTTCTCACCTGGCTTTAATCTAGGATTATCTTGAGGTGTAAAGGCTGGTGACCTAAGGTTATTATGGCCCTCGATACCATAAAGCTTCATCAAAAACGTCAAATCAAGAGGACCCTTAATTTTGTATATATCAATCTCATTTACTCCCAAATTCTTCTTTAAAATAGATAGGAGCTTTTTATTAATGGAGCTTTCCACCTCAAGTCGAATTACTTCACCCCATTGACGAGATTTGATTTGCTTTTCAATTTCAATAAGTAAATCCTCAGCGCCTTCTTCATCTATTGAAAAATCTGCATTTCTCATGATTCTATAAGGCGATGCTGCCACAACATTATAATTTAAGAAAAGCTTGTCCATATTTCGTTCAATAACCTGCTCAAGTAAAATGAAGCAATCATGCTTTTCTTCATCTGCTGGCAAGGAAATAAAGCGTGGCAAAACAGAAGGCACCTGAACTGTTGCAAACTCAACATCTTCCATATCATTTCCAGCCACTACAGATTCCTTTTTTTTCTCTATTAGCGCAGCAATATTAAGAGATTTGTTTCTAATCAATGGGAATGGTCTTGATGCGTCAAAGGCCATTGGAGTCAAAACAGGATAAACTTGACTCATAAAAAATGAATCAATATATTTTAGCTGCTCTTCATTTAAATCCTCATATTTGTCGTAGATTAGAATCCCTTGCTCTTTTAGTATTGGCATTAAGCTTCTATTGAAGGTATTGTACTGAAAATCTACAAGCTCACGTGTTTTTTCATTTATAGAAATAAGCTGCTCAGTAGGTGTCATTCCTGCAATATCAGGCTTTGTGTAGCCTGCATGCTCCATGTCCTTTAGAGAAGCCACCCTGACCATGAAAAATTCATCTAAGTTGGATGAAGTAATAGCAACAAATTTTAGGCGTTCTAGAATCGGCAATTCTTTGTTTGTAGCTTCATTTAAAACTCGCTGCTCAAACTTCAACCAGCTAAGCTCTCTGTTATCATAAAATCTTGCGTCAGAAATATTAATATTTGCCATATCTCCCTCCTAAAATTTCTTGTTTTCTCTAAGAACAGGTTTGATAGAGAATATTTCCTCAAAATAGTCTGCATTCTTTTTGAATAAACCTTTTTCAAGGGCAAGGGAGCTGTTAGCCTCAATGCTAATTACTAGCTCTCTGTCTTTAACCTTAATAGATACATTTTTTATTTTTTGCTTATGAGATCTGTCCAAAGCATTGGCGACCTTAAGAATCGCCAAAAGTTTAAGTATTGTTAAATATTCTTCCTGTGTAAATCTATCTGAAAGATTCTCAAATGGTTCTACAGGCTTTCTATTAAATTCAACTGTAGTTGCAATTAATTCTCGCTCCTTGTGACTAAGTCCAAGTATTTCCGAGCTCATTATTATGGTGTAGGAACAGCTAGATGCTTCTGATAAGCTAATATATTTTCCGCAATCATGAAGAATAGCTATGCACTGCATAAGCAGTCTTTCACGTCTAGAAAGTCCATGGTATTTTTTCATGGCATCAAATATTTCGCCCGATAGTTTAAACAACGCCTTTAGATGTGGTTGGTAGCTACCGTATCGCTTAGCTATAGACCATGCAGCTGTTATAACATCATTTTCAAAATCATGTCTTGAAGTAAGCCATTTTTTCTTGTATGAGAATTGTAAAGCCATTCCTTCGCAGACTGATAACCCTGGAGCAAAAACAATTTCAGGATTTAGGGTCTCTGCCAAGGTTTTATATAACATGACAACCGGCTCAATTATATCTTCGTTGTCCAGATAAATATCATGCTCATTTTCGTAGTTCTTAATATACTGTTTATTAATCTTTTTAAGATAATCTATATATTCTTTTGTCTTTATTCGTTTTGAGGAAAAAGTAGAAATACGCTCAGTGATAGTACTTACCTGAACGCCAAAAAGAATCATATATTTAGGCTCGATGTCTCTTAGGAACATGGTTTTAAATACCTCAAGCTCCTTGTACATCATTTCATAGGTCTGCTCTAGAGAAGTCTCTGTAGCTGACCCAAGCTTTTTAAGATTTTCACTAACGGATACTGTACCTAAAGACAAATGCTGGGTAGTAACGATTTTGCCTTTTGAGAACAGTGTAATTTGCAAAGAAACACCGCCAATGTCAACTAGAACTGCTGAATCGCTGATTAAATCATCGAAATCTTCGGTAGATGCAACAGCCTGATAGCCAAGGAAGCGCTGTTCAGAATTAGATAACACATTCACAGAAAAACCGGTTCTAACTTTTATCTGCTCAAGAACTATAAGTGCATTTTGAGCTTGTCGAATATTTGGTCCTGCAGCAACAGAATAAAAATCCACCTTGTAGCCTTCTATGGTAGTGCGCATATCACTAAGTGTACGACACAATTTATCTACTGTATCAGGCAAAATAACGCCCTTTGTAAGTACGTCTTTAATAATGTCTGACTGAATTTTCATAGTATCAATTGACTTAAGGCCCTTTTGTTTACTGATTTCAAAGACCTTAAGAGTGGTCTCATATGTACCAATGTAGATACTAGCAAATAATTTCATAGTAAGCTCCCCCATCAAACTAATAATTTCCTAATATACGAAGTGTTACACACTCTTCCTTTAGACCAATCAATGCATTTTGAACTGCTTCATCATCCAAATTACCATCGATATCTATAAAGAATCGGTACTGCCAATTTACCCCTTTAATTGGACGAGACTCAATTCTGTTCATATTAATTCCATTGAACATAAGATTTGATAATACTCTATATAAACTACCAGGCTCATGTGGCAATTCAAAACACAAGCTTATATGCTTTGCGTTAGCAAGATATTTCTTTTCTTTTGAAACAATGATAAATCTAGTGGCATTTGATTTATTATCCTGAATGTTTTCTTCAAGAATATCAAGATTATAAAGTGTAGCATTAAAAGCGCTACCTATTGCAGCCTGAGTCTTATCACCGTCATCTCGTATTTTTTGAGCACTTACTGCTGTATTGTGAAGATTTTTCACATCCCAATCCATATGCTTTGTACGAATATATTCGTCACATTGAGCTATGGCCTTTGGGTGAGAATAAACCGTTTTAATATCAGCTATATTTGCACCTTTAACACCAAGTAATGCGTGGTTAACCTTTAAAATCTGCTCACCAACAATGGCTACATTATATTCAGAAAGTAAATCGAAATTTTCTTCTATTGAGCCAGCTAAGCTATTTTCGATTGGGAGCACTGCATAATCCGCATCTCCATTTGATATAGCCTCCATAGCATCTCTCCAAGACTCCACGTGGAAGCTTGATTTCATTTGGTCCTTGAAGAACTCAAGCATAGCAAGCTGTGAATAAGCCCCCTCTACTCCTTGAAAGCAAACAATAGCATCAGAATAATCATATTTTTCAACCCTAGAGAATCCACTATCAAAATCAATACCGTTTTCTCTGAGAAGGGCAAACTGCTTTTTGCGACTAATGGACATTATCTGAGTATACAATTCTTTTACTGCCTGGATATTAAATTCCCCATCAACATATGAAGATAAGGTTTCTAGCTTTTCTTCCTCTCTGGCTTTATCATATACCTTTTTGCCGGTGGATATTTTGTACTGAGCCACCTGGCATGCTAATTCCATTCTTTTGGTAAATAAATCTAAAATACCTTTGTCAACTGCGTCAATTTCCTGTCTGATGTCCGTTAAGTCTCTCATGTTGCTCCTATTCTTCGTTTGAAAGTATCGGCGGGTTAAAAAGTGAAACTGAGGTACCACCATTTGGACAATGGAAAATGGTACCAGAGAAGAAGTCAGCAAAGTAAACATAATCGCTGGTAATATTAATATTGTTGTATTGTCCCTCTGCTAACAGTACTTCATTTCCGGTGGTTAAATCCACTCTATATATACCATCTGGATTACCTTTTATGGATTGATAATATAAATAGTTACCGGAAACATTGTAGCCGGAAGTACCATAAGTTGTAACTCCATATTTGTCTCCACCACCAAGTGAAACACGATATACTCTGTTATTATTGTCCAAATCAATAAAGAATAACTCGTGACCATCCATTAAAGGCATCCATAGGTTTTCTGATGATATAAAGGATGAATCTTTGGTTTCTAGATTCATGCTATGTAAATTGTGGTCATGATCAACACCTGAATAGTATAGCTTGTCTTCAAAAATGCAACGTGGATCGATTGCTTCTTTTGTAAGCTGTTCCTTATTATCGCCATCGATACCAACTATATATACAGTAGTGGCCTCTTCAGGATCGTAATGATAATAAACCACTTTATTGGTAGCAAGTGCACAGGCATTGCAATCTGCTTCATCAAGAATGATGACCTTGCCATTTCTTTTAGTCATTCGACATAAGCTATTGGCATTTACGTTAAATGATCCGAAGGTAGAATTGCTGTGATTTCGGCTATAGTACAAATAATGCTCATCAGAATTTATAAAATAAACAGAATCATTAGCCACATATTCAATGTCACTCTCATCTGGATTCATTTTATAAAGTCTATTATTGTCGTTTGGATTTGCAAAATATACTACACCATCATACTCGCAAAATAAACCATTACCATATAAATTACCGGTTGTGTTGCCAGTAGTTCCAGGGTCATTGAAATAGGTAACTGAATTAATATATTTGTAATAACCCAAACCACCAACAATACATAAAACAACAACAGCAATTATGATACTACGTACTACCTTCATTTTCCTGCCCTCCCCGGATTAACCATTCAGATCGAATAGTTAAAAATCAAAAAAATCAGATAACGATAGCTGGTTTGACTTTGGTAAATCCTTGATAATGCCTAGTTCAATCATCTTATCAAGAATTGATTGTGATACCTTTCCTCTGTCCTTAATTTCCTGTTGTGATAAGAACTTTCCTTGAGAAGCAGCAATCTGTAATTGCTCTGCTGCCTTATCACCCATTCCTGGAAGTGAATTGAACGGTGGAAGTATCTTCCCATCTACTATTTTAAAGTATCTTGAGTCAGATTGGTATAGGTCCATAGGTAAAAATTCAAATCCACGGGCATACATTTCCTGAACAAGTCTAAGGGCTGTTAAGCAATCCTTATCAGTTGCAGAAGGGTCCTTCATAGCCTTTATATTTTTAATTTCCTGCTCGCACTTTGCTTTTCCCATACAGCACTTTTCGTAATCGAATCCTCCAGCTCTAATAGAGAAGAACGCTGCATAATAGGCCAATGGATAGTTGATTTTACAGTAAGCAACTCGCCAAGCCATCATAACGTAAGCGGCAGCATGGGCCTTAGGGAACATGTATTTAATTTTTTCGCAGGACTCGATATACCATTCAGGTACACCATGCTCTAGCATGTGCTCCTTGTAGGTTGGCCACTCATCACACTTACCCTTGGCAACTACGCCCTTACGAACTCGTTCCATGATAGTAAATGATTCAGCTGGGTCAAGTCCCTTGTGAATCAAATAAACCATGATATCATCACGAGTACAAATGGCTGTGGTGATTGTCGCAATTCCATTAAGAATCAAATCCTGTGCATTTCCTAACCATACGTCAGTACCATGGGCAAGACCTGCAATACGAACTAAATCAGTAAAATATTGAGGCTTGGCCTCAACAAGCATCTGCATAGCAAAGTCAGTACCAAACTCTGGAATGCCAAGAGTTCCCAATGGTGTTCCCATAATATCATCAGGGGTAATGCCTAGGGCTTCTGTGCTTTGGAACAAAGACATAACCCCTTTATCATCAAAAGGAATCTCTGTCGCATTAATACCTGTCAAATCTTCAAGTCGCTTAATCATTGTAGGATCCAAGTGACCTAAAATATCAAGCTTAAGCAAGTTGGCATCAATTTTATGGTAATCAAAGTGTGTTGTAACAATATCAGTATCCTTGTTAGCTGGATGCTGTACTGGCGTAAACGAATAAATATCCTCGCCATTAGGCAAAACTACTACTCCACCAGGGTGCTGACCAGTAGTGGATTTAACACCTTCAACGCCTTTAGCTAAACGAGAATACTCAGAACGTCGTTTTCTTATGTCTCTATTGATAAAGTATTTATATACATAACTCTCAGCGTTTTTATCCGCCAAGGTAGATACAGTACCGGCCTTAAAGGTCTGACCCTCACCGAAAATAACCTCTGTATACTTATGAGCCTTTGACTGATATTCATTTGAGAAGTTAAGATCGATATCAGGCTCCTTATCTCCTTTGAAGCCAAGGAAGGTTTCAAATGGAATATCAAAGCCATCTTTTGCCAATGGCTTTCCGCATTTAGGACAAATCTTGTCCGGCATATCTACACCGGAAAGCCCCATATCTACTATTTCCTTAACTTCTGGTCCATCAAAATCCACATAGAAGCAATTTGGACATCTATAATGTGGTGGCAACGGGTTAACCTCAGTGATACCTGCCATTGTCGCAGCAAAAGAAGAACCAACGGAACCACGGGAACCTACAAGATATCCATCTTCATTGGATTTCCAAACTAATTTCTGGGCAATGATGTACATTACGGAATAACCATTACCAATGATTGAATTTAGCTCTCTTTCCAATCTTGCTTCAACGATTTCTGGAAGGACTGGTCCGTATACTTCATGGGCTCTAGTCTCACAAATACGACGCAAATCCTCTTCGGAATGCTCGATTACTGGCGGACATTTATCTGGTCGTACAGGATGAATATATTCGCACATATCAGCAATCATATTCGTATTCTCGATAACTACCTCATGGGCTTTTGCCAATCCTAAATAAGAAAATTCCTCTAGCATCTCGTCGGTAGAATGCAAATACAGAGGCGCTTGTTGGTCAGCATCATCAAAGCCTTTATTGGCCATAATGATTCTACGATAAACCTCGTCCTCAGGATCAAGGAAATGAACGTCACAAGTTGCAACTGTAGGCTTATTAAACTCCTCACCTAAGGCTACAATTCGTTTATTAACCTCTTGCAAATCTTTGATTGTATTAAAACGTTCATATTTTGGTTTGTCAGAGCGAATCATGAACTCGTTATTTCCTACTGGTTGAATCTCTAAATAGTCATAGAAATTTGCAATTCGAGCTATTTCTGATTCGTCTCTCTCATCAACTATGGCGTCATACAATTCTCCTGCCTCGCAAGCGCTACCAATGATGAGACCTTCTCTGCATTCCTGAAGTAATGATTTTGGAACTCTAGGATAACGAGCAAAATATTTTATATGGGACTCAGAAACTAATCTATATAGATTAATTCTACCTAAATCATTCTTTGCAAGCACAATACAGTGATGAGCACGCATTTTTTTAATTTGCTCTGGTCCTGGGATTGCTTTTTCATTAAGCTCGGCTAAAGTAGTTATTCCTTCTGCCTCTAGCTTTTTAATAAACTTTTCAAAAATCTTTGCAGTAACTTCGGCATCATCTACCGCTCTGTGATGATGCTCATTAACAAGATTTTCTGCCTTACATACAGCATCCAAATTGAAACGAGCCATATTTGGATGTAAATATCTAGCCACCTCTACTGTATCAACATGAGTGTAATCGTATGGTAATCCAAGCTCTTTACAATTTTGTTTGATAAAGCTTGTGTCAAAGGATGCGTTGTGTGCAACTAATACGCTTCCTTGGCAGAACTCCATAAATCTAGGAAGTATATTATCAATTGTTGGTGCATCCTCAACCATCTCATCCTTGATTGAAGTCAGCTCAGTTATGCGGTATGGAATAGGAACCTTAGGGTTAACAAACTCAGAGAATCTATCGACAATTTGTCCATCAACAATCTTTACAGCACCAATTTCGATGATTTTACAGCTCTTTGGATTGAAGCCTGTAGTTTCGATATCGAAAACAACATATTCATCCCTTAAGGATTGGCCCTCATTATTTACAACTGGTCGCTTACTATCATCTACAAGGTAGATTTCACATCCGTAAATAACCTTGAAGTCTCCAAGGCCCTTCATATGATCAGCATCACAAAATGCCTGAACAATGCCGTGGTCTGTAATAGCAAGAGCTTTGTGTCCCCAGTCCTTGGCGCGGGAAATAATAGATGTAATCTCTGATACACCATCAAACTCTGACATCTTTGTATGGCAATGGAGCTCAACACGCTTCTCTACAGCATTATCTGTTCTAACGACTCTGAAGTCCTTTATCTTCTGAACACAGGTAATACGTCCAATAGTCAGCTCTTTACTATAGATATCCTCATCAAGCTTACCTTGCACCTTATAGAAGCCACCTACCTTAAGCTTAGATTCGAATTCGCGGCCTTGATCTGCATCACTAAACCAGAATTTAACAGAAATGGAATCTGTAAAGTCTGTCATTGAGCCTGTACCAAAATAGCCACCCTTTTTAGTCTCTCTAAATTCAAGGTCAGTAAGCTGTCCTCTGACAACAATCGAGCCTAAGAGCTCTCCTGTAATTTCTTCCATAGCAGTGGCGTTCTCAAGGATTTCACTACCCATGATAATATCTGGATCATCAGATTTAGTGAGAGGCTTAACAAATTTCTTCTCAGGAGTATCAGATTCCTTATTTTGAGAATTGTCATTTTTAGATTCTGGCTTTTCTTCCTTTTCTTCGGAAGGCTTTGCAGCAGTTCTAGCGTTAATAGCTTTAATTTTGTTTTCAATCTCAAGCTTTGCGTTCTCAAGATATTTATTCTTTGCAGGTTCCTTGTAATCAAACTCAATTTTCACATTCATGTGACATCTATGGCAAAGAATCTTGCTAAGCAAATCATACAATTCGCCTTCTACTTCTTTTCCAATAAGAGTATCTTCGATAGTTACTTTCAAGCTATCGTTGTCTGGGAACTCAATATCTGCTTTTTTGTATATGTTAAAAAGAAGAGCACTTTTTTCTTCTAGCTCCTCTAAAATACTATCATTATATGAACTTAAAAGATTTGAAGGTGTATATTGACTAGATAAGTCGAAATCTTCAAAAATACTAATTGTAACACCGTTGTTAGGGAAAAATTGTTTCTTAATAGATTTTTCAAGACTCCAAATTCTTCTTTTAGGAATCAGTGTGTTGAATGTAACGTAAATACGAATATCGTCCTTAGAGCGTCCGGTGGCAACCTTGGTAATGGTTGCATCGCTGAGGGCTGTGGACAAATCGCTGTCTGCGTTCACATTAGGAAACACTTCATAAAATCCCATTTGATCCATAAACTTATTCTCCGACTAAAGACCGATTGTTACGCTATCAAGCCTGAGATATTGTCTACGTTCACTAAAATGTTCACTTCGACAACACTCAGTGCTTGATAGCTACAATCTCATCTAATTATGAAGATATATAATAGTTTTATATATCTAAAATACTATTTTTCTCATCGACGATTAGCGAGGCCAAGCAATGAGTTCTTGACGTAGGGCTTCAAGTAATTGGTCCTCTGGCAATTTGCGAACAACCTCACCATGCTTAATAAGAAGGCCTTCACCAATACCGCCTGCAACACCAAGGTCAGCTTCCTTTGCTTCTCCAGGGCCATTAACTACACAGCCCATAACTGCCACTTTGATGTTGAGGTCTTCGAATTCCTGAACCAAAGCCTCTACCTTGTTTGCAAGGCCAATAAGGTCAATTTGTGTACGGCCACAAGTCGGGCAAGATACAACCTCTATACCGCCCTCTCTAAGACCTAATGTCTTAAGAATTATTTTTGCAGATTTGATTTCTTCA
>JAEEGH010002806.1_pt1 | contig 46454 bp, 38 predicted proteins | sample 9134181 | NCBI WGS metagenome assembly JAEEGH01 (sample SAMN16246544, study PRJNA631951) | gut metagenome | biome: gut microbiome; feature: rumen; material: DP-attached | host: Bos | place: Iran: Karaj | collected 2018-10
TCAGTACAGATTCAGAAGAAGTGAATCTTATCGCTAATTATTATGGAGTAAGATGTTTAAAACGAAGAGCAGAACTGTGTGCTGATGATGTAACACTGGATGCAGTTATTTATGATGCATGCAAAGACATAGACTGTGATTATGTTATAACTATGCAGCCGACATCTCCTACATTAGATTATAGGACTTTAGATAAAGCTATCGAATATGCTATAAAAAATGATCTGGATACATTGATTTCTGCAGTTAATAAACCACATCTTGCGTGGACTGAGAAGGATGGTCATATAGTTCCAGCATATTCAGAAAGATTAAATAGGCAGTATCTGCCTAAAAGATATGAAGAAACAGGAGCCTTTGTAATATCAAAAAAAAGTGTAGTAAAAAGCAATACACGCATAGGTGAAAAAGTTGCCGTATTTGAAATTTCAGAAAACGAAGCCATAGATATTGATTCCTTCCAGGATATGATTGCTGCTGAAAGCATATTGAAAGAACAAAAGATTGCGATTGTAGTTGATGGGAATAATAGTATTGGACTAGGACATGTTGGAAGAATGCTTGAATTGGCGGATATGTTTTATACTAAGCCGGTGTTTTTTTACGATACAAATAAAACTGAAATAAATGTGTTTGGTGAAACAACATATTCACTTGTTCCATATTCTTCCAAGGATGAGTTATTTAACAAGTTAAATGAGAATGATTTTACAGTTTTGATAAATGATATTTTAGATACTGAAGAGAATTATATAAAAAAGCTAAAAAGCTTCGGGTTAAAAGTTGTTAATTTCGAAGACATAGGAACTGGTGCTGATTATGCAGATATTGTAATTAATGCATTATATGATGAAGAGCAGGTACATAGATATATTGGACCGAATTATTATTTGATACCTAAGATGTTTTTACTCTATAAGCCAATAGTTGTAAAAAGAGATGTTGAAAAAGTATTAGTTTGCTTTGGCGGTGCCGATCCACAGAATTATACTGAAGTAGTGTTAGAAGAAATAAAAAAAGATGAATATCAAAAATATAATTTTGTCATAGTATTAGGCCGTGCTAAGAAAAACTATCAGGCTTTATTAGAATTTGAGTCTTCGAATATTAAATTAATGTACGATATAAGAAACATGCCGGAAGTAATGTCACAGTGCGATATAGCAATTACTTCACAGGGAAGAACGTGTTTCGAATTAGCATCTCTAGGGATACCGACTTTATCTCTTGCACAAAATGAGAGAGAAGAAAAACATTCTTTTGTATCGGATAGTAACGGTTTTATTAGGAAGGGAATATTAAGTAAACACGAAATAATAAAGGCTTTGCATTATTTTTTAAAACTTAGTTTAGATGAAAGGAAAGAAATGCATAAAAAAATGCTAAAGACAGATTTGCTGCATGGACGAGATAGAATCAAATCATTAATTGACTCATTATAAAAAGGACGAGAGTATGATTGATATCATAAATCAGAGGATAAAGGATAACAAAATAGTATTAATAGCGGAAGTAGGTGTAAATTACTATGACATAGCTAAAAAAGAAGAAATCACTCCTATGGAAGCTGCAAAAAAAATGATTAAAGAGGCTGCTGATGCAGGGGTGCATGCTGTCAAGTTTCAAACATATAAAGCAGAAACTTTGGCATCAAAGGATTCTCCATACTATTGGGACATAAATGAAGAACCAACAGATTCACAGTATAAGCTTTTTAAAAAGTTTGATTCCTTCGAATACAAAGAATACAAAGAGCTAGCGGATTACTGTGAGTCAAGTAATGTTGAATTTTTATCTACACCTTTTGATATCGAATCAGCTGACTATTTATATAATCTAATGAATGTATATAAGATTTCCTCTTCTGATCTCAATAATTCAAAATTCGTTGAGTACATTGCTCAGAAAAATAAACCTATTATTTTATCAGTTGGAGCTTCTAATTTAGATGAGATAGAAAAGAGTGTGGGAATAATTAGAAAACATAATGATAAGCCGCTAACACTGTTACATTGTGTTTTGGAATATCCTACGCCTTATGAACATGCAAATTTAAAGAAAATATTATCTTTAAAAGATAAATTTGCACAATGCAATATCGGATATTCAGATCATACTAAGCCTGATGCAGAATATGATGTTTTAAAAACAGCATTTTTGCTGGGAGCCCGAGTAATTGAAAAGCATTTTACACTGGATAAATCGTTGAAAGGTAATGATCATTACCATGCTATGGATCCAGATGATGTAAGAAAAATTGTAAGTAAATTGGAGTTTATTGATATGTTACTTGGAAGCGAAAAGTTGGAATGCTTGGAGAGTGAAAAAAAAGCAAGGCTAAATGCTAGAAGGTCATTAGTGGCTGCAAAGAATATTGAAAAAGGGCAAGTTATTACAGAAGATATGCTTACTTTTAAAAGACCTGGAAATGGAATAACTGCTGATAAATACGCGGAAGTGTTAGGGAAAATTGCAAATGTAGACATAGATGCAGATTCAGTATTAAAGGCAGATATGTTTTATTAATGACTATAAAAGATAATAATTTATTGATTCAAGCATTATTGGTTTAAACTTTTATAAATTAACGGGACAAACAATTACTTTTTTATTGTTATTGAGAATGTATAAAAGAGAATAATGCGATTATAGGTTATGGAGAAATTATGGTAAAAATTTTATCAGTTACGTGGGATATTTTTTCTATTGATGACGATAAGTATGAAGTTAAAAGAAATGGTGGAGCAATAATGATTGCTGATACATGCGAATATATTGGCAGGAAAGTTGACAGTTATCTTTTTATTGGTGCTGTTAGAACAAAAAAAAATAAAGTTGGCAATATTAATATTTGCGACAATACAAAATATTTGCCTGATTCTAGAACAAAAAATAATATAGCAGACTGGCAAAAAGGGCTTATTAATGGTGTTAGAGATGCGATAGAGAGTATTGAGCCAACATGTGTTTTAATTCAAGGCACAGGAGAATTTTCATATAATGTAGCTATTTTATGTAAAGAATTACATGTCGATAATTACTTTATATGTCATTTATATATAGGCAAAAATTTAAAATATAGTAATGCTTGTTTAGATTTAGGTTGCAATGACAAAATTGCCAATATCGATAATCAAAAAATAATATTTGTTGGGAATGGGCAGAAAAATCAATTTTTACGTGATAACCCAGGTTTTAATAAGGATAATATTTTTGTTGTTGTGAATGGAACAAAAAAAGAGGGAAGGATTGTTAGTAATAATATGTTTAACAAATACAAAGAACAAGGAAAAAAAGTTCTTATTTGTTCTGGCTCATTACAACCACGAAAAAATCAAATCCAATTAGTTAGAGCATTGAGTTTGGTTAAAGAAAATATTAGGAATAATATGAAATTATTATTGGTAGGCGCGAATATAAAAGGATATGATTTCATTCAACAAATTGAAGACGAAATAAAAAGAAGCGGAATTGAAAGCATTGTTGAGTATTTAGGAACTGTAGAAAGAGATAGAATGGATGAGATATATTCGATAGGCGATGGTTTGATTATGCCTAGTCTGATAGAAGGATTGAGTTTAGTGGCCTTAGAAGCAATATCATACGGAATGCCAGTTATAATGTTTTCAGATAATGAAACTGCGGCGGATATAAATGATACCAAGGCTACTATATTAGTAGATGAACATTCTGATGAAGCATTAGCACATGGAATAGAAAAGTGGTTTGCTATGCAATGGGATACTGATTACATAAGAGAGTATAGTAAATTTTTTACTTTAGAAAGAGTTGCAAATGATTATTTGAAAATTATTACTGAGGAGAAGTTCTGAAATCATCAAATATTAACATATAGTGGCAACTTTTTTAAACTTTACATCAAGTAGTGAATAGATGTGTACAAACAAATTGTAGCTGCAGAAGCAATGGATGTGGTGATAAACATGTATTCCTTCGATATTTTTGACACTGTTATAACGAGAAAAACTAAAAAGCCATCTGAAATTTTTGAATTAATGCAAGAGAAAATGCAATTAGATACAGTTTATGCGTGGCTTTCGCCTAGAGTAAGAAATAATTTTGCCTTGCTTAGGATGGCAGCTGAAAAGAATGCTGTTGAATTTTATTCTGAAAAGAGACAAATAACTCTTAAGAATATTTACGAAGTTTTTTCTTCAATGACTGGAATATCGGATGAATATATCGATGACTTGATTCAACTAGAATTATCAACCGAGAAATTATCTGTTGTTCCAATTAAAGAAAATATCGATTTGATAATGGAATATAGAAACAGTGGTGAAAGAGTTGTATTCATTTCAGATATGTATCTTTCTGAAAGAGAAATAAGATTTTTGTTACAAGATCTACACTATGTATTTGATGATATTAAAATATATGTTTCTTCTGATTGCAATTGTTTAAAAAGCACAGGAGAGTTATTCACATATGTAAAGAATAAAGAAAAATTGACATATGAGAAATGGATTCATATAGGAGATAATTATTTTTCTGATTATCTTATCCCCAGACAACTTGGTATTACTACAAAATTATATAAAAACAAAATTCCTAAAGATGCTTATTTAGTTCAAATAAATGACAATGAGGTAAGTAGAAAAGCATATACAGCAATTACAAATATTTATAAAGATTATTATGGCCCGAAGTTAGTTGGATTATTTGCTGGAATATTATTATATGACTATATTGAATGGATAATTGAGATGGCAATATTGCGCCATCTAACAAAGTTGTGCTTTATTGCAAGGGATGGATATGTTCTAAAAAAAATAGCAGATATTATTATTTCAACAGAAAAAATAGATATAGAAACTGAATATGTATATAGTTCTAGAATATCTTGGAGATGCTTAGATGACGAGGCAATAAACAATTTAAAAGGATACATGCTAGAACTAATCGATAGACCGCAAAAAGAAATCGGTTTTGTAGATCTTCAAGCATCTGGAAAAAGCTTCGATAATATGGAGAGAATTTGTAGTTATGATATGCATTATTTTTGTTTTGTTATGTTAGAAAATGGAACAAGAGGAAGAAAGAATTGGTGGGTATATTCTAAAAGAGGTTCATATGAAGCTAAGGTGGAACTCCTTTGCAGAGCTCTTCATGGAGCCACTATAGGATATAAAGAAGATGGTAATAAATTTGTTCCCGTAATAGATAAATTTAGTATTTCAACAGAGCAACATCAGACTTATCAGACGTATATCAATTCTGTTTGTGATGTTACTAAATGCCTTGAAAATATGGCGGTCAATCAACATGAAAAACTTGATTTTTATAGTTATAAAGAGAAATTATTACAAAAGATTTTTGAAAGTCCGTCAGAGGATATATCTGATTTTATAGGCGAAATCAACCATGATAATACTAATGATGACAATACTAAATATGCACCTAAGATGAATAGATATCAACTTTTAAATTGCTTGGAAGGAAAAGAAGATTATAAAGGTGTAAATATAGACTATTCAATATTACGTGCTAGTAAAGCAGATAGGGAATATATTAGTCAAAAACTTGATGAGAGAAAACATATATATACTGATTATTTTGCTGAAGTAGCTACTTCAAAATCAAAGAAAATAATCATTTATGGGGCCGGCAAGAAAGGAACGAGAGATTTTAATATTCTTATGAATAGAGCTGATATACAAATTGTCGCTTGGGTTGATGTGGATTGGGAAAATAAGATTAAAGCAGGATGGCCCGTTATTTCGTTAAAGGAAGCTCTAAAAAAAACTTACGATTACATGTATATATCTATAGTCTCAGATATGGACATTATCAAGAATTATTTAGCAGAATGTGGTGTCGATAAGGATAAAATGATTTTTTCTTTAAACGGAGTGATTTAAAGTTTTTAAGAGCGGCTGCTATATGAAGAAAATATTGTGCATTTTATCACGGATATTGTTAGTATACCAATTTATAAAAATGATGTACGGTGGTCAGATTAAAAAATTAAATAATGATTATAAGAATATTTGAGGGGATACACATGGAAAAAATAGTCATTTATGGTGCAGGAAAAAGAGGAAAAGATGTATTTGAATTATACAATAAGGATGCAATAATAGTTGGATTTTTAGATAGAGATGAAAAAAAACAAAATACAGAGTATTGTGGCCTCAAAGTTTTTTCTCCTAGCGAATTTAGTGAAAAAGGACTTCTAGTTATTGTTTCAATAGTGGGAAGCCATAAAGTTATAAAGTATTTGAATGATTTGGGCTATAAAAGAGTGTATGAATATGATCCTAAAGTTTATATAGATTTTGAGAGTCTATCTTTATTTAATGAGTCAAAATATTACGAATATGGCATGCCATCAGGTAAATTGGATAATATTGAAAGTGTTAAGAATTATCTAGCTGATTTTGATGTTATTTCATTTGATATTTTTGATACAGCTATTTTTCGAAAAGTAGAATATGCAACGGATGTTTTTACATTACTCGGTAATATAAAAAAGCATCATAACTATAAAATAATTAGAATTGAAGCAGAAAGAAGAGCAAGAGAATTACGAAGGTGTAGTCATAATGATTCAGAAGTAAGCATTTTGGATATATATGAAGTCCTAAATAAATACTATGGAATTCCATTAGAGTGGATGGATTGTGAAATTGAAATTGAAAAAAATATTTGTATATATAATCCATACATTTATGACGTTTATAGGTATTTATTGAACGAAGGAAAAACAATTATTTTTACTAGTGATATGTATTTACCACTAGATGTTATTACAGAGATTTTAGAAAAAAATGGTTATTTAAATCCTAAAGTTTATTTATCTAATGATAAGTCTTGTGGAAAGTGCGATGGGAAATTATATGAAATTATAAAAAAAGATTTTCATAATAAAAAAATTGTACACATAGGAGATAATTGGAAAGATGATGTACAGCAATCTAAAGTACATGGTTTATATTCATATTATTATCCTAATACTAGGTTTAAATTTAGAGAATTTGGATTGGACACATTGGATGCTAGTTTTTATAGAGCTGTTTTGAGTAATAATCTCAATAATGGCTTATGGAAGGAAAACGAGTATTATACACACGGCTATAGGATAGGTGGAATCCTAACCGCGGGTTATTGTGATTTTATAAATAAATTTGCTGCTGATAAGGAAATCGAAGTTATATTGTTTTGCGCAAGGGATTGCAAGGTGATCTATGAAGCATACAATATGTTTTACAAAAAATATAGCAATGAATATATAAGAATTTCTAGAAAATCTGCATTGGAAATTGCAGGAGAACAGTACTTTTATGAACTAGTAAATCATGAAATATTACAATATATAAGAAATAATTCAAAAAATAAAGTTTTAAAACAACTATTAATAGAGGCGGGATTTTCATATCTATGTGATATTGTTAAAGCTGATGGTATAAATATTGAATGTTTTCCTGAAGAAATTGAAAAGTGCATTGAAAAAATCAAAAACATAGCATACGAAAATAAAGATATTATAATGCAAGAACTGTCTCAAAATATAGAAGCTGCGAAGCAATATTATAAAAAAATACTTGGAAATTCCAAGAGAGTATTGATAGTTGATATTGGATGGTCTGGTACTTGCATAGTTGCGTTAAGACAGTTTTTGTTGGAAAACTTTAGTGGCTTGGAAGTTTATGGAACGCTAATGTGTTCGACCAGTAATGATGTTGCTATAAATGGATATGAGCAAAATATTGTTGGTGCTTATATACACTCAGTTTTCCATAATAGAGATTTAATTGATAGCGAGTATGTGCTCCCTAAAGAAAGTAATATACAGGTTAGGGCGATAGACTACTTGCATTTGGGCTTAGAATTTTTGTTTACATCGACTGATTCATCGTTGATGCATTATATAAGGCAAAATAATGGCACTTTATTGCAAAATGCTGCTTATAAGCCAGAGAATATCGATGAAATTAATCAAATGCAAAAAGGTATAGTTGATTTTATAAAAGATTACATCAATTATTCTAAAGATTATAATATTTCAATTTCACCGTATGTTGCGTATAGCCCATTCATGACTTCGTTAAATTATAAAGGTTACGTTGCAAGTATATTAGGTAATTTCGCATATGACTTAAAAGATACTCCTTCAGAAAAAAGAATAATAAAATATAAGGATGTACTATAAATAGTATTTAGATGAAATGATATGAAGATTATTATTTTTGGATTAGGAAGATTTTATAGGAGACATATAGAAGAAATAAAAGATACTGACGAAATTATTGCGCTCATTGACAATAATGCAGAAAATATAAAGTTTAGTAATGGTAAAAAGGTGTATACTCCAGATGCAATAATGGGATTTGATTATGATTATGTTCTTTTAATGGTTGCTCAATCTGAAGAAATTGAAAAGCAATTAATTACTATAGGTATAAGCAAGCTTCGTATTCTTCGTTGGTATGAATATATGGAATATATGAAGATTAAAAAACATGATATTTCTATTATTGCTAATGGGATAAGTAATGGTGGAAAGAAAATAATCATAATAACAGATCCTTTATTATACAATGGCGGCGCACTTGCTGCTATTAATGTTGGGAAGGCTTTGTTGGAAAAAAAGTATGATATTACCATTGCTTCATATCAAGCAGATGAAAGATTGGTTAAAGAAATACAAGATATGGGTATTTCTGTTGCGATAATTAGTCAGTTATTACCAATGACATGGGAAGAAGCAGTGTGGTGTCAAAAATTTGATTTTGCAATAGTTAATGTTTTCCCCATGTTAAATGTTGCATGCATATTAGGACAAATCATGCCCACATTATGGTGGGTTCATGAAAGTAGTAATAAGTATTATGCATTTTATGAATATACTAGAATGCAATATAAAAGATACGATGATATTGAATTAATAAAAAAAGTATGGGTAATAGCCGTTAGTAGCATTGCTAAAAACAATTTTGAAGAGTTTTATCCGAATACTGTAAAATCGATTGTACCTGTGTGCATAAGTGACAGAAATAAGTTACCTTTACGAAAAAATAATGAAAAAAATAATAAAAAATATGTCGTTAGTTTAATTGGTCCGATAATGCACCCTAAAGGACAGTTAGTGTTAATAAATGCTATGAATAAAATGACATTAAAAACAGAAATTGAGTGCTTGTTCATTGGTAAAATTGAAGATAGGGATTATTATGACGAATTGACTAAACAGTCAGATGGCTTAGACATTAGTTTTAAAGGTGTCTTGGATTTAGAAAGAATGCAAAGTCAGTATGAAAAAATAGATGTAGTTGTCTGTGCTTCATATGAAGAGACTTTATCACTTACAATAGTTGAAGGCATGATGAATTCTAAAATATGCATTACAACTGATGAGACTGGAATTGCTGAATATATTGAGGATGGAGTGAATGGTTTCATATGTAAAGCTGGTGATGAAGATTCTCTTGCAGAAAAATTGCAATTTGTCTTAGAACACTATGATGATCTTGATTTTGTAAAAAGAAATGCTAGAGCTACTTATGAGAAGTATTTTACATTAAATGTATTAGGCGAAAGATTTGAACAAGAAATTATGAAATTGGAAAAAGTTTTGAAATAACAATTTTTATGAATTATTAGACAAAAGGTATAGAAATTTGTCTATTTAGTACCTTCAAAACTTCATACTTTACATTTTTATAAGACTATCGGGTATGCTTGTTTCTACAAAGGCTATGGCGGTAGAGTAAATGCTATAGATGCAAGAGAATTGACTATTTCTTTATTTCGATTTTCTAGGCCAGTAAATCTTATTAAGACATTGCAGGAATTGGGTGCTGTTATTGAAGAGAAATATTCAGGGGTGTATTATGTAAATGGAATCATAAATATTCCCGTCCAGATTGTGGTAATTGGAGAGTTAGAGAGGGACTTATATGCTTCTTTAAAAATTCTCGTAAACAAAGCAGATAAGGAAACAATTAAGAAATTCCTGAGTGACACTGGAAATATTAAAACAAAGGCTGAAAGAGAAAATATAGATGCATTACTACAAGTTAGTGTTTCAGCAAATAGAGAAATGTATGAAGAAATAAGGAGGGAATCGCCTATGTGTGAAGCGTTAAGAGAACTCATGAAGGATGATATAGACAAAGCGGTAGAACAAGCTAAGATAACAGCAAGATTTGAAGATGGCTTGTCCTTTGAAGAGATAGCAACAAGGACGAATGTATCTGTTGAAAAAGTTAAAGATGTCTTGAAGGAACAAGGTTTAATTTAAAAATTTTTAATGTAGAAAACTCCTAATGTAAAGTATGGAAAATCGTATGTTACATTAGGAGTTTTTACATTATTCAAACTGTATCTAAAACATGGGTTTCCAATAATATATAAAATACTGCAAGATATGACAGATATATAATTGCGTTATATGCTATGATAGATATCAAAACTCGCACAATTCAACTTGCAATTGCTACCATTATTATCATAAGCAACAATAATGTTTGATAAAAAGGAAGAAAGTTGCTGCACTAATTTGCAGAAACTTGAGAATGGTAAAAATGGCGAAGCGAAAGAATTGGTACTCCAAAGAATTAGCTGAGAAGGAACGCAGAAGAAAGGAAAGAGAAAAGATCGATGCTGAAAATGCAAAATCATCTCTTGCAGCATATCTTAGACTTTTGCGGGAAAAGCAGGGATTAACTCAGTCTGAAGTTGCTGATAAACTTGATATGCAGAGAAATACCTATTCTCACTATGAAACTGGAAGAAACAAACCTTCTGTTGAACAGCTATATTATCTGTCCAAAATTTTTGATACCGATATTGAAAAACTGGTTAATGTATACGTTTATCGTAATGATGAAAATCTGGATCTGATAAAACTTCTTAATGAAGAAGAGAAAATAGATCTGAATACAATAGAGGATTTTAAGAAAGTCTTTGATTCTCTTACCAATGATAATAAGGCCTACAGAGAGTTTTTGGAGTATATGCAGGTAAATGGAACCAGCAAAAAAGACGGTATAGACATAGATGTGGAAGAGATGGTCTTTTACTATAAACACTGCAGCACTGTGGAAAGGATGATGATTAAATCCTTACTGCAGAAAATATACATTAGTTCAAGATACATGCAATGAGTCACTGGGGACGTATCAAATTGACTCATTCTAAAATATTAATATAAGAAAAAGACCGGCAATGGGATGTATGCATACCATACAAGTTCATTTGCCGGTCGAAAGGACATGGAGTACGAAGTGCGTGATATTCGCTTAATAGTTTCAATCGGATTTAAAGCGGATAATAACCTTCATCACCTTTAGTAATCCTGATCTGACCGTTAGTTTTTTGAGTCAGATCATCCATGACTTTTTCAACCCTGTCAGAAGGGACGATCACTTTTATATTAACGGATTCTCCGTAAGCTTCATTTTCTACAAATATTTCTTCCTGCCTTAAATAGTACTGAACATTATTGATCATGTCGTATCCAAGACCTAGGGTAAGTGGAAGAGCTTTTTGCATCAGAGCGATTTCAGCATTGGCGATACCCTCCTGCGCAGCTTGGGTATAAGCTCGTACAAGTCCGCCTGTACCAAGGAGTACACCGCCAAAATATCTTGTAACTACGATCAGAACATTAGTCAGCCCGGCTCCGGTGATCACCTCCAATATAGGCTTGCCTGCTGTTCCGGATGGTTCTCCGTTATCGCTGCATCTTGTGATCTCGCTTTTTTCTCCTATTACAAAAGCATAGCAGTTATGCCTTGCGTCCCAGTACTGTTTTGATATTCTTGCAATCTCAGCTTCAGCTTCGCCGGTGTCAGCTACCGGAATCACATTAGCTATAAAACGAGACTTTTTCTCAACTATTTCACCGCTTGCTGGTGCCTTAACTACCTTATAACCATTGATATCCATACATTTCCTCAACTACATCTAATTCAAAGTGCCGGTATTCAAATGTTTCAAAATTGTTGCAGAACTTAAGAATTACTGAATTTCTTTTTTTTCATACCTATATTTGTTATAATAAATCTTATGTAAAAATGCTACCAGCATTTTTATGGAAATTTTTTGAATTAGTGAAAATTGAAAATGGAGAAATTTATATGAATTATGGAAGAAAAGGGATCCGCAAACAGATGCGAACTCTTAATTCCGGTTCGGGCAAATGGGGACGAAAGCTTAGTCTGACTGTGCTTAATATTCTTCTTTTGCTGGTGCTGGCAATTACCATTATTGGTGCAAGTGCTGGTATTGGTGTGTTTAAGGGTATTATTGCTACAGCACCTGATATCAGTAATATTGATGTCACTCCTACCGGATTTTCAACCTTTGTCTATGATACAGAGGGCAATCAGATTGCAAAACTCGTGTCTACAGACTCCAACCGTATTCCTGTAACAATGGATATGATTCCGGAGAATCTATGCAATGCCTTTATTGCAATTGAGGATGAGAGATTTAGAGAACATAACGGCATAGATATTCAAGGTATTATCCGTGCTGCCTATGTTGGCCTTAGTACCGGAGACTTTTCAGAAGGTGCAAGTACTATTACTCAGCAGCTCTTGAAAAATAATGTATTCTCAAGCTGGACTTCAGAAAGTACATTCCTTGATTCTTTAAAGCGTAAGATTCAGGAGCAGTATCTTGCTATCGAGCTTGAAAAGACAATGTCTAAAGATGACATATTGCTTAATTATATGAACACTATCAATCTTGGCGCTAATACGCTTGGTGTTCAGGCAGCATCACTTAGATATTTCAATAAATCAGTCAGCGAACTGACATTGTCAGAGTGTGCTGTTATTGCAGGTATTACACAGAATCCTAGTAGATTCAATCCTATAACACATCCTGAAAATAATGCTCAGAGAAGAGAAAAAGTATTAAATAATATGCTTGATCAGGGATATATTACTCAGATCGAGTATGATCAGGCAATGGCTGATGATGTATATTCAAGGATACAGGTTGTTGACGAAGAGACTGGTGATGAAGCTGTTAACTCATATTTTGTTGACGCTCTTACTAATGAAGTTCTTGAAGACCTTATCGATGCAGGATATACAGAGACTCAGGCATACACACTGTTATATAGTGGCGGCTTGAAGATTTATTCAACACAGGATCCTGAAATACAAGCAATCTGTGATGAAATATTCCAGGATGAGAGCAATTTCCCGGAGGGTACAAAATGGCTTCTTGACTATGCTCTTACTATTAAGTCTGCAGATGGTACAACTACTAACTACAGTGATGAGATGATGGAGTCATACTTCAAGGAGACTAATGCTAATTTCTCATTACTGTTCTCAAGTAAAGAAGATGCAGAAGCAGCAATAGAGCAGTATAAATCAGAGATAATGGTTGATGGTGATGAGGTATATGGTGAGACTTCAACACTTACAGCTCAGCCTCAGGTATCTCTTACTGTGGAAGATCAGTCAACTGGATATATTGTTGCCATGGAAGGTGGACGTGGTGAGAAGACTGCCAGCCGTACTCTTAACAGAGCAACAGACACATATCGTCAGCCTGGTTCTACATTTAAGGTATTGTCAACATATGCTCCTGCTCTTGATAGCGCAGGCATGACGCTGGCTACTGTGCTTAATGATGCTCCGTTTACATATCCTGACGGAACTCTTGTTAGAAACTGGTATGGTGAATCCTATAGGGGACTTACAACAATAAGGACTGCTATTAAAGATTCCATGAACATCATTGCGGTTAAGACTTTGACACTTATTACACCTCAGCTTGGATTTAGTTATCTTCAGAACTTTGGATTTACAACTCTTGTTGAGAGTGAAGAGATAAACGGCAAGATCTATTCAGATATCCAGACATCAACAGCTCTGGGTGGTCTGACAAAAGGTGTTAAGAATTACGAGCTGAATGCAGCTTATGCAACAATTGCTAATGGCGGTGTATACATTACTCCTAAGCTCTATACTAAGGTTGTTGACCATGATGGAAATACTATCCTTGATAACACAGCTATTGAGTCCAAGAGAGTATTAAAGGAAACAACTGCATACCTCTTAACAAGCGCAATGGAATCAGTTGTTACAAGCGGTACAGGTACATCAGTCAACTTTGGTACAACAGCAATTGCTGGTAAAACAGGTACTACATCAGATTACAACGACGTTTGGTTTGCAGGATATACAACATATTACACAGCTACAACATGGGCTGGATATGATAATAATGCAAAATTATCTGGATCTGATCAGAAGAATCTTGCAAAGACATTGTGGCGTAAGGTTATGGAGCGTATTCATGAAAACCTTGAATCTACAAGCTTTACAGTTCCTAGCGGTATTGTAACAGCTACAGTTTGTGCTAAGTCCGGTAAGCTCCCTGTTGCGGGATTGTGTGACAATGATCTTGTTACAGAATATTTCGAATCAGGAACTGTTCCTACCGAGACATGTGACGTACACTATGCTGGAACATTATGTGCTTATGATCAGTTACCTGCATCAGATACATGTCCGTTTAAAGTAAGTGGTGTATTTGAATTGATCCCTGCTGAGCCTGAGGCATTGCAGCCATATTCGCCAGATACAGGAAATACTAATTCGATGTACACAACTACTACAGATGAATTAGGTAATACAGTTACTGTTCTGAACACTTGTCATCACAACGCAGAGTTCTTCTTGCAAGAGAATTATGCAGATATTCTTGCTCAGGAGCAGGCCGCAATGGCAGCTGCAGGAACAGCAGTTACTACTGATGCTCAGGATGCGGCATCAGAAGCAGCCCTTACTGAAGCAGAACAGGCAGCTCAACAGCAGACTGAACAATCTACAGGCGATGGAACAGGACAGTAACAAATGCTGATTGACAAAGGTAAACACCTTTGATAGAATTAAATGCGTGCCTTGAATGGCACGCATTTGCATGCTGTTGTAGCACAGTCGGTAGTGCGTCGCATTGGTAGTGCGGAGGTCACGGGTTCGATTCCCGTCAGCAGCTTAAATGTTAACTCCCAGGATTTTATCTTGGGAGTTTTTTTATTGAATAGGAAATTGCTTTCCTATTCAATAAAAAACGCTCCGCTAAGAAATCAAAAATAAAACTGCCACTGATCAGAAATAAATCTGACCAGTGGCAGTTTTTATATAAGTAATAATTTTTTTATCTAATTCAAGTATTACTGATTCTTCTTGAAGCCAGCTCTCTTACGAAGAGTAGGATCAAGAATTCTCTTACGGATACGAAGAGTAGTAGGTGTAACCTCAAGAAGCTCATCTGTATCGATAAAGTCGATAGCCTGCTCAAGAGACATAACCTTAGGTGGTACAAGACGAAGAGCTTCATCAGATGAAGATGTTCTTGTATTTGTAAGGTGCTTTGTCTTACATACGTTAACTTCGATATCTTCACTCTTACCTGACATACCGATTACCATTCCGGAGTAAACCTTGGCACCAGCACCGATGAAGAGCTGTCCACGCTCCTGAGCGTTGAACAGACCGTAAGTAACAGCTTCACCAGTCTCAAATGCAATAAGAGAACCAGTCTTACGATAAGCAATATCTCCCTTGTATGGAGCATAACCATCGAAAATAGTATTCATGATACCATTTCCCTTAGTATCTGTCATGAAGTCTCCTCTATAACCGATAAGACCTCTTGAAGGGATCAGGAACTCAATACGTGTATATCCGCCGTTAGCTGTTCCCATATTTACGAGCTCACCCTTACGCTGGCTGAGCTTCTGGATAACTGCACCAGAAAATTCATCAGGAACATCGATGTAGCATCTTTCCATAGGCTCAAGCTTTTTGCCGTTTTCATCAGTCTTGTAGATAACTTCTGCCTTACTTACAGCAAACTCGAAACCTTCACGACGCATAGTTTCAATAAGAACTGAAAGGTGAAGCTCACCACGTCCTGAAACCTTAAATACATCAGTAGACTCTGTATCTTCAACACGAAGAGAAACATCTGTATTTAACTCTTTATATAATCTGTCACGGATGTGACGGCTTGTTACAAACTTACCTTCCTGACCAGCAAGAGGAGAGTCGTTAACGATGAAGTTCATAGAAATAGTAGGCTCTGAGATCTTCTGGAAAGGAATAGCTACCTGAGAATCTACTGAGCAAAGAGTATCACCAATCTTAATATCTTCAATACCAGATATAGCAACGATTGAACCAATACCAGCTTCCTTAACTTCTACTTTTCCAAGACCATCATACTCATAAAGTTTGCTGATTTTAGTCTTGATTCTTCTTTCAGGCTCATGGTGGTTAACAATAACAACTTCCTGGTTAACACTTACCTTACCGTTATCTACCTTACCGCAACCGATACGACCAACGTATTCACTATAGTCAATTGTGCTGATAAGAACCTGTGTAGCAGCATCTGGATCACCAACTGGAGCTGGGATATAGTTGATAATAGTATCAAGAAGAGGCTTCATATCAACGCCTGCTTCATCAAGGCTCAGTGAAGATGTACCTGCTTTTGCAGATGCAAATACGAATGGGCAGTCAAGCTGATTATCATCAGCACCAAGATCCATAAGAAGTTCAAGTACTTCATCAATAACTTCATTTGGTCTAGCCTCTGGACGGTCAATCTTGTTGATACATACGATAACTGGAAGCTTTAATTCCATTGCCTTACCAAGAACGAACTTAGTCTGTGGCATAGGACCTTCAAATGCATCTACAACAAGGATAACACCGTTAACCATCTTAAGAACACGCTCAACCTCACCACCGAAATCAGCATGTCCAGGTGTATCAATAATATTGATCTTTATGTCTTTATATTCAATAGCTGTATTCTTGGACATGATAGTGATACCACGCTCACGTTCAAGATCGTTGGAATCCATGACACGCTCAACAACGTCCTGATTAGAACGGAAGATACCGCTCTGCTTCAGAAGACCATCAACAAGAGTAGTCTTACCGTGATCGACATGGGCTATGATTGCAACGTTTCTAACATCATTTCTAGTCTGTCTCATAATAACTCCTTTTAAAATACGCATAACTGCGTAAGTTCAACTAACGCTCTAAATTCAAACTAAGTTAGTATAACACCACGAAAAAAAGACTGCAATAAATTTTTCCTTAAATAAGTAGAAAGAGAGTTTTTGTAATTCAAAACATGAACAAATGATAAAGTAAACAGTAATATAACTAAAGTCTTTTTTGGAATTTTCGAAGGTGCATCAGCCCAAATAAGTATATTGACACTTTAATGTGCTAGTGCTATGATGTGTAGAAATAAATATAACTGATTATGAGATAGAGGTTGCGTTGATTATCAGTAGCTATCAGGATGTGGCAGTGACAGATGATTGATAGTGAAAGGATGATACGCCGAAAGGTCTGTGATTACTGTGGTCATGGATTCTTGGGAATACAGTTAACAGCTGTATGACTGTCATCGTATCTGCGATGGGGCGCTATCCGATAAAGAGCATTGTGATTATTGGACCGTCTCAAAGTAAATAGGACGGTCTTTATTTTTGCAGTTTCAATATAAAAGGAAAGTGCTATAATAATAAAGTCCTATATTCATAAAGAGATTAGGAAAGGGAAAAGAATGGCTATTTTTAAAGGCGCTGGTGTTGCTATTGCTACACCTTTTTATGAAAACGGAGAAGTAAATTACGACGAATTTGGAAGACTCATTGAATTCCAGATTGAAAATGGAACAGATGCTATCATCGTATGTGGAACTACAGGCGAAGCAGCAACTATGTCTGAAAAAGAACATATGGATGTAGTTAAGTATTGTATAGATAAAGTTGCAAAAAGAATACCGGTAATTGCTGGAACAGGCTCTAATTGCACACAGACAGCTATTGAACTGTCTAAGATTGCTCAGGAGTATGGTGCAGATGGTATTCTCTCTGTTACTCCTTATTATAATAAGGCAACTCAGAATGGCCTTATTGCACATTTTACAGCTATTGCAGAGGCTATTGATATACCTGTTATCCTCTATAATGTACCAGGCAGAACAGGTACTAATATTCAGCCAGAAACAGCAGTTAAACTCTGCAGAGACGTTAAAAATATTGTTGGTATCAAGGATGCTACAGGCAATCTTGCTCAGACAGCCAAGATGATGCAGCTTGCAGATGGATGTATCGACCTGTATTCAGGTGAAGACGGACTTGTAGTACCTATCATGTCACTTGGTGGTATTGGTGTTATTTCAGTTTTATCTAACGTTGCTCCAAAGCAGACTCATGACATGTGCATGAAGGCTCTCGAAGGAGATTATGCTGCAGCACGTAAGATCCAGTTGGATGCACTTCCACTTGTAGATGCTCTTTTCTCAGAGGTTAATCCAATTCCTGTAAAAGCAGCACTTAAGATGATCGGTATAGAGGCTGGTCCACTCAGACTCCCACTTACAGAGATATCTGATGAGCATAGAGCTGTATTAAAGAAGGCTATGGCTGACTTTGGACTTATCAAGTAAGATCATCATTTTCAGACATTAATATAGATACAGGAGAGTTCGAACATATGGTTAAGATTATCATGCACGGCTGTAATGGTCGTATGGGAAGAGTTATCACTGATCTGGTTAGCCAGGAGAGTGAAGCTACAATAGTTGCAGGAGTAGACAAGTTCGGCAACAGCACAGGAGAGTTTCCTGTTTTCGATAGTATTGAAAAATGTGATGTTCCAGCTGATGTTATCATTGATTTTTCCAATGCTTCAGCAGTTGATTCAGTTCTTGATTATGCAGTTGAAAAGAAGATTCCGGTGGTTTTATGTACCACAGGTCTTTCAGATGAGCAGCTTGCCAAGGTAAAAGAGACCAGCTCTAAAGTAGCTGTTCTTAAGTCCGCAAATATGTCAGTTGGCGTCAATGTACTTATGAAAGTGCTTAGAGATGCAGCTCCAACACTTGCAGCTGCTGGCTTTGATATTGAGATCGTTGAGAAACATCATAATCAGAAGCTGGATGCACCTAGCGGAACAGCAATCGCTCTTGCTGACAGCATCAATGATTCTTTAAACAATGAATATGAATATGTATATGATAGAAGTACCCGCAGAGAAAAGAGACCTGAAAAAGAAATCGGTATCTCAGCAGTACGTGGTGGAACTATTGTAGGTGACCATGATGTTATATTTGCTGGTCTTGATGAGGTAGTTACTCTTTCTCACAGAGCATATTCAAGATCTATTTTTGCCAAAGGAGCTATTGAAGCAGCTAAGTTCCTTGCCGGAAAACCAGCCGGAATGTATGACATGAGCAATGTTATTGGCTGATTATTTACATTTCGAAATACTTAGTCAGATTTTTGACATAAAATGGCAAAAATCTATACTTTATAATACCGTGTTATCATTAGGGTAACACGGTATTTTTTATAAAATGAGTCACCGGGGACGTATCAAATTGACTCATTGCACACAATGAGTCAAACTGATACGTCCCCACTGACTCACTGACACAGATTGATTCTTTCATAAGGAGACCCACTGATGAGATTTAGACCTTGTATTGATATTCATAATGGAAAAGTTAAACAGATTGTAGGCAGTAGTTTAAAGGATATTGGGAATGAAGCAACCGAAAACTTTGTTTCTGAAAAGGATGCAGCATACTATGCCTTGCTTTATGCCAAAAATAACCTCTCTGGAGGCCATATAATCATTTTAAACAGCGCAGACAGTAGTTTTTACGATGCGACAAAAAAAGAGGCTCTAAATGCCTTAAAAGCAGCTCCTGATACCCTGCAGATAGGCGGAGGAATCAATGCTGATAATGCTATGGATTTTTTAAATGCCGGGGCTACACATGTGATCGTAACTTCCTATGTATTTTCTGATGGAAAAATAGATCTTGATAGACTGAAAAAGCTTAAAAGCGTGACAGGAAAAGAGCGATTAGTACTTGATCTTAGCTGTCGCAGATCAGGAAACGATTATTATATTGTAACTGACAGATGGCAGAAGATGACTAGTGAAAAAATAGATGATGCGACCTTGGATTTTTTGTCTGATTATTGTGATGAATTTCTGATACATGCTGCAGATGTTGAAGGTAAACAACAGGGAATAGAGGAGAATGTTACAGCTATTCTTGGTAAATGGGGCAAAATTCCCATGACTTATGCAGGCGGTATTCATAGCCTTGAAGATATCGAGAAAATTAAAAGCATAGGAAATAACAAGCTGGATGTAACTATAGGAAGCGCACTGGATTTATTTGGTGGATCACTGAAGTTTGAAGATGTATTGAAATCATGTAAGTGAGAAGCTGACCTACAGGATTCTTGCAGGTGAGAAAAGTTCTAAGTTGGACATATATAATGTCCGAAGATATAGGGCGCAAAATAGCCTACACCTAATGGTGTAGGCTATTTGATTAATCATTATTACAAATATTGCGTTTCCCTAATATATCTTATAAGAAATCACGTAAGCAACTTCTTATAAAAGACCGATTGAATCGATCATATTTCGATTACAGGTCTTCGAAAATCCCCATAATTTAAATCTATATATTTAAAGACTAGGCACACTGTAGTTTTGATTAATGGTGCTCGATTAAGTAATCAAAATTAGATAATCAAAGCAGTTCTTCGTAATCCGAAAGATTACCAAACAGGCTAATTACAGCTTGTTTACGTTAACGGCCTGTGGTCCCTTCTCGCCCTGGATTACATCATACTCAACTGAAGCGCCTTCTTCAAGAGACTTGAAACCTTCCATGTTAAGTCCTGAGTAATGTACGAATACATCGTTTCCTGCTTCATCTGAGATGAAACCATAACCCTTCTGGTTGTTGAACCACTTAACTGTACCTTTGTTCATTGTACTACCTCCACTAGATAATAAAAAAATGACTGTTATACTACAAAAGTAGTATGTTGCATAATCGCAACATAGTTAGAATACCACATTGACGTAACAAAGTAAAGAAATTATTTGTATTTTTGGAAAAAAAGATACATTTTTTCTGAAAATTATTTAATTCAAAAAACCGAATATAACAAGTGTTTCTGACACTTTACTTTATGACTTTAGTATGTTAAACTATTTAAGTACTAAAGGAATTTTGTACGAAATATAGACAACTGACATCTTGACAGCAAAGGAAATTAGAGTTAATCTATTATCCTTTGTATATGGCTATGACTAAAATAGGAGGTTTTATAATGAACAAGAAAATCAGGACTGATGCAGTGGATCATCTTTTCGATGCTGTTTTATGTCTGCAGAATAAAGAAGAGTGCTATAGCTTTTTTGAAGATCTTTGTACTGTAAATGAGTTATTATCATTATCTCAGAGATTTGAAGTTGCAGCTATGCTCAGAGAGCATAAGACATATCTTGAGATTGCTGAAAAGACAGGCGCATCTACAGCTACAATCAGTCGAGTTAACAGATCCCTCAATTATGGCGATGACGGATATGAACTTGTTTTCGAGAGAATGCAGGATTGAGATATATATTTGATTTTTGGTTTATGTTAAAAGAGCATGTCCTTTTTGGGGGCATGCTTTTTCTTTTTGATAAGTAATAAAATGAGCTATGGGGACGGTTTAGCGGTTCATTTTTAATATCAGTCAAAATGAATCGCTAACCCAGTCCCCATAGCTCATTTTATTCAAAAAAATACAGACCGATTGGTCTTAGTTACCAGCAGCTCTTTCCTTAGCTGTTTCAGCAGATGATTTATCTGCATTCATTGTACATTTTCCCTGGAATACAGCGTTTTCATCAATAACAATAGTCTTACATGTGATGTCACCAGTGATCTTGCCTGTATCACTGATCTCAACCTTACCATTTACTGTACTGATATTTCCATTGATCTCGCCTGCAATAAATACATTCTGAGCTGTAACAGTGCCATTGATCTTGCCGTTCTGGCCAACGATAAGTGAACCGCTGATAGTGGTATTTCCATTAACAGTACCATCAATTCTTGTAGAATCCTTGGTAGTAAGAGGACCATCAATAGTAGCGCCTGGTCCGATGATCGTAACGACCTGTTCTACTGTAGTTTCAACTGTTGCAACTTCTTTCTTTTGGTTAAACATTTATAATCCCTCTCTTTTTCTTTACTATGCTCCAAATGGCATTTTATTAACCGCTTATTTCTATCATGGTCTCAGGATCAATATATTCCCCATCTAATTGTATCTGATAACCAAGAGTAGTGTTGTCGTCGCCGACAACTATCAGGATATCGCCCTTTGTAACTTCTTTTCCTTCAGTGACCAGCACATCACCTGCATTACGGTAGATTGAAATATAGCCGTTGCCATGATCTATTGTGACAATATTGCCATATTTACTGTCAGCAGTTATTGATGTGACTGTACCGCTTGCGGTTGCTACAATGCTTGATCCGCTTGAAGCAGTAAATATCACGATCGGATTGCCGCTAGTAGAAGAATTTGAAGATTCTGCAGCAGTAAGGTCTTCTTCAACAGAAGATGTATCTTCGCTATCTATGGCATTTTTCATAGAAGCAGTACCTGTCAGAGGAAATCCTGTAGGAATATGTAACTGCTCGTCTTCTTCAGCAGCTGACTTCTCTGTTTCTACCTTCTGATTCAATGCAAGTTTTAATTGTTCCGATGATGTTTCTAATTCGCTAAGGGATGATTCCAATGATGCATTGGCTTCAGAAAGTTCTTCAATTTGACTCAGGTGATTTTGTTCTATTGCTTTTAAATTTGAAATCGTCATAGATGAATAAACAATATAACAGATCACAGCAAGTACCAGGGCAAAGGTACCAAATGCTAAAAGCTGAGTTTTTACATGTCCAAGATGGAATCTTTTATTTTGTCCATCTGAATCACCAGACACGATCATAATAGTGTAATGTCGTCTATGTCGGTGCTTTCGTGGTTTTGAATCGGTGCTCATTATCGTACCTCCCGATAAGTCAACATTCTAGCAAAAAAACATATTTATGGCAACATTTTTTCATTTTTGTAACACAATTGTAATAGTTACAGTGACTGCCGTTCCCCGGTAAAAAATGTGCATTATGCCAAAAAAATATTGAGAAAATGCTCCAGAATTGTTTGAGTTATTTACTTTTAAGCGTAAATAGAGTAAAATATCAATGCTTTATTTAATCTTAGCAAAAATGATATGACTTAAATTAAGTCGAAATAATAATACGAAGAAGGTAGGAACGGAATATGGCACTTTTAAAACAGTGGACAGATATGGCTTATTCAGAAACAGCTAATAAGAATGAGCTTCAGAAATTATGGACAGATTATTTTCAGAAGGAACGTGATATCTATGCTGAGCTCCTTAAGAACCCTGATGAAGAAGTAAAGGGAACAGTTAAGGGACTTGCTGAGAAATACAATGTTGACCTTATGACAATGGTAGGATTCCTTGATGGTATCAACGATAGCTTAAAGGAAAAGAACCCTATCGATACAATGGAAGAAGATACAGAAGTAAGCCTTGGATTTGACAAGGAACTTCTTTACAAGAACATGGTTGCAGCTGGTGCTGACTGGCTCTATGGTCTTGAAGAGTGGAATGAGATCTTCGATGAGGATAAGAGAAAAGAACTTTACAAGGAACAGAAGAATTCTAGAACTGTAAAGAACGAGATGAAGATCTATCCTAACGATCCATGCCCATGCGGAAGCGGCAAGAAGTATAAGAAGTGCCACGGCAAGAATAAATAATCTTGACATTGACATTTTTATAAACTAGAATCACAACTATAATCAGAAAAAATCTGAATATGTTTGCAAAAAAAATATTCATGATTTTTAGAGAAATCGTTGATGAGGAAAGTAGAATAGGAATGACTTACAGGGAAAAGCGCCAGGTTAGCCTGATTGAGAGCGTATGAGCCGGAACTATTTGAAGACCACCTCTGAGAGGCTTTAATAGAGCACGCTGATCACGTTACGATCATAATTAAGTGGTCATCTTTATGATGGCAACAAGGGTGGAACCGCGTATTTACGTCCCTTGCATTACAAGTAACAGTAGTGCAAGGGATTTTTTTATATCATATTTTAACCCACGCACGAAGGTAAGGAAAGCGAGGCTTTCCTACAAGATAGCCAACAGGCAGGATAGGAGAAAAGATGGAAAAGGAACAATTTTTAGAAGTTTATCGTCACTCACTGGCACATATTCTTGCTAAAGCCGTTATGGAGATATTTGGTAAAGAAAATGTACAGATTGCAATCGGACCACAGATCGATGATGGTTTTTATTATGACTTTGAACTTCCAAGAGCCGTAACAACTGACGACTACAAGGTAATTGAAGACAAAATGAGAGAGATCCTTAAGAGAAGAGAGGATTTCGTTAGAAAGGAAGTTTCTAAGGAAGAAGCTCTTGAAATCTTCAAAAATCAGAGATTCAAGGTAGAACTTATCAATGACTTACCAGATGGTGAGACTATTACAACATACAATACAGGTGATGACTTCATCGACCTGTGCAGAGGACCTCACGTTGATAACGCTCAGGAACTTATGAACACAGCTTTCCAGATCAAATCTGTATCAGCAGCATACTGGAGAGGCGATGAAAAGAGAGATCACCTTCAGAGAATCTATGTATATGCATTCCCTGATAAGAATCAGTTAAAAGAGCACATCAAACTCATCAAGGAAGCTCTTGAGAGAGATCACAAAAAGATCGGTGCAGAGCTTGATCTGTTCATGTTCAATGAGACAGCTCCAGGTATGCCATACTGGCTTCCAAGAGGATGGAAGATGTATCAGAAGCTCCTGAAGTACTCAAGAGAGATCCAGGCAAAGCATGATTATCAGGAAATCTCAGCTCCACTTATCAACAATAAAAAGCTCTGGCTTATCAGTGGACACTGGGCACACTATGTAAACAACATGTTCCTTGTTCCTGGTGTTACAGATGGTACAAGCGCTACAGATACAGTTTCATCTGATAATACAGCAGCATTTTCTATCGAGACTCAGGACACAATGGCTGCTAAGCCTATGAACTGCCCTAACGCTATGATGGAATATAAGAGAACAAATCACTCTTACAAGGAACTTCCTATCAGATACAGTGAGTATGATGTCCTTCACAGAAAAGAAAAATCAGGACAGATGAATGGTCTTTTCCGTGTACAGGAGTTTAGACAGGATGATGACCATACATTTGTAACAGAAGATCAGATCAAGGATGAGATCATGGATATCATCTCAATTGCAGATGAAATCTATAAGACATTTGGTGTAACATACCGTGCTGAGTTCTCTACAAGACCAGATGACTTCATGGGTGATATCGAAGTATGGAACAAGGCAGAAGCCAACCTCAAGGAGATCCTTGATGCTAAATATGGTGAAGGCGGATACGAGATCAACGAAGGCGATGGCGCATTCTATGGTCCTAAGATCGACCTTCAGATCAAGGATGCTCTTGGAAGAGAATGGCAGTGCGGAACAGTACAGCTTGACTTCCAGCTTCCACACAACTTTGAACTGACATATCAGGATAAAGATGGCACACTTAAGCAGCCTGTAGTTCTTCACAGAGCTATTTACGGATCATTAGAGAGATTCATTGGTATCATCATTGAGAACTTTAAGGGTGCATTCCCATTCTGGCTCTCACCATATCAGGTTGGTATCGTTCCAATCAGAGAAGAGCACAATGAGTATGCTAAAAAGGTTGCAAACACACTTACAGCTAACCACATTGATGTTGAGGTTGACTACTCAGATGCCAACATGAAGGAAAAGATCAAGAAGTTCAAGAACTACAAAGATCCATATATCCTTGTAATTGGTGATAAGGAAGCAGCTGAAGGAACAGTATCAATCAACGTTCGTGGATCAAACAAGCAGATCCAGAATGTTCCTCTTGATAAGTTTGTTGAGGTCTGCAACAAGATGAACTTAGAGCACACACTTGAGCTCATCGACAACATCGAGTTGTGATCAGATAATAGGGTCGAAAGACCATAATGCAATCATGATCATATAATTGCATCATTCATAAAATGTTAAATTAAAGCCTTGGGAGTAGGAAAAAACTACTTTCAAGGCTTTAAAAAGTATAATACAATGAAAAAATAACAAAAACACAATTCAATGATAAAGACAAAGACCAATATGATAACTAAAGAGAATACAGATAAAACAGGAAAAACAAATATAAAGACGGCCTTCACAGTATCGGATGCATTGGGAGCCTTGTTATATATAATTGCAGCAGGGCTACTGATAAATTGCTTCAGGCTCTGTGCAGGAAGCGATATCTGGTATGATGAGATCTTTTCTATGGAATTTGTTACAAGACCTATGTCTGAAATGCTTGCCATAGCAGCACAGGATGTTCATCCTCCGTTGTATTACATAATAGTAAGGCTTGCAGAGGTCATAGCTGGAGGCCTGAATATAACTGATTCCATAGCAGTAGCCAAGTTTATGTCGGTGATGCCCTATGTACTTTTGATGATCTATGCCATAACGATCCTTCGAAAGAAATTCAGCATGCTGACAGCAGGACTGTTTACTGTGATGGTTGTGGGTATGCCCCAGATGTATGACATGACCGTTGAGATCAGAATGTACAGCTGGGCTTTGTTTTTCGTGACTGCAGCATTTATTCATGGAATCCTTTTCCTTCAGGAGCATAAGACTGGCCAGGCGGTTATCCTCCTGCTCTATGGAACAGCGGCATGTTATACACATTACTATGCTTTGATAGCAACATACGCTCTATATCTGGGGATTTTTATATGGATCATTGTGGATAACAAGCTCTTGAGCCATGAAAATAGTGTATTACACAAGTCACCAGAGATATCTATAGCTCTCCCGTTTATCACAGCTATTTTTTATCTGCCATGGATCAGGATCGCTATGTCTCAGACAGCTACTGTGTCTGAAAATTACTGGATACAGCCGGTTTCCCTTAGGACCATACCGGGATGCGCCAAATACATGTTACTTGGAACATTTAATTCTGCAATCTGGGGATATATCTTTGCTGCATTGGCAGCCTGCATGATCTTGGTAGCAGTAGCATTTGCCATTAGCGAGATCAGAGAGTGGATATCCAAAGCAGTTCTTTTGGGAATATTTGTCCTTGTGATGCTCATTCTGGGCGGCCTTGTGTTGTCTGTTATCATCAGACCTGTATTTGTTTACAGATATATGATCCCTGCCCTTGGCGTGTTCTGGCTTGCCATTGCCATTTCTGTTGGCAGTCAGCAAAAAAAGTATTTATCAATTGCAGGGGCTTTGATTTTTGTTATAATTTCTCTTAGGGATTATCAGACCTTTAACTGGTCAGAAAATTATAAAAAAGAACTTATGGCCAGTGCTGATGTAACATTAAGTCAGATCACAGATGATACGATCGTCGTCTGCAATTTTAATCATATTCAGGCGCTGAGCTCTTTTTACCTCAATAATTTTTATGAAAAAGAAGATAACGTTAATCAGATATATGCATATCAGACTGAGCCGGAGACCTTGATCCCTGTGATGTTAGAAGGCATTGAGGTGCTTGGAGATGACGCAGACAGTCAGATTGTTTCTTTTTTGGAACAGGGCAAAAAAGTGCTGTTTTTTGGCAGCTTCAATTCAAGAGAAGATATTGTGACCGCATGGGATGATCAGTATGGAATTACCAGCACATACCTTACAGAGTGCATGGTAGAGCGATACTGGTTCAACGTCTACGAGCTCTCATTATCAGAATGATCAGAGTGATTACTTTCAGATATAAAAATGTAATGAAATATAAGGGGGACTATGAGAAGGTATAGTATTGGAATAAAGATTGCTACGATTGCCATGGCTGGGATTCTCCTTGCCGCAGGCTTTGACAAGATACATATGAACGCCTTTGCTGAATCAGCAGAGCTTGAGGAGGCTGAAAGCTGCACTTTTGTCATACCTTCAGAGTTTGAACCATCTGAGGTTGAAGGAGTATTTGTAGATAAGAATGCTCCATATGAGTCAGCAAATATCACCTATTCCGTAGCAGTAACCGGTGAGGCAGTTGTTCTTACCAATAAGGAAAAAGAGATAGCTCAGGAAGAGAGTCTTATTGAAGACGCATCAACAGAGCTGACGGAAGAGATCTATCAGGAAGAGTTATCACAGGCCTATGAGCAGCAGTATGGTTTTGATGTATCATATAGCGTTACCTCTTTTGAGGAGATTGAAGTGGACGGCTTTCCGGGATACAAGATAGATGCCACCTACAACGACGGACAGAAGGATATCTATCAGAGTGTATATATCATTATTTCAAGATATAAGACTTTTACAATATGCTATTCAAGAGCATCAGATGATGATGTGTCAGAAGTCTTCAAACAGAGCGCAGCAACGATCCATGTAAAGTAATAATCTCGTTACTAATCAGTAAGCACTAGGCTCCTTGCCGTGTGAGAATAGTGACTTGACTATTTAGACAGACAAGTATATACTGATAATCTAAATGAGAATGGTTTTCAAAATTCTCACGATGTAAAAAGAAAGGCGATCAGTATGGGTACTTTATTTGCTGGTTTGATAGTTGCTGTATTGGTATTTTTTTCAGCAAGATATTTAATAAATGATGCTAAAAAAGGTGGTTCTTGCGCAGGCTGTAGCGGTGGATGCTCATCAGGACACTGCGAGACAGCTGAGAAGTTTAAAGAACTCCATAAAAAGAGAGAATTAGAGCAGTTAAGATCAAAAAAATCATGAAAAATAAAAACGGCAGTTTCCTATGTTTGATATGTAGGAACTGCCGTTTAATTATTTAATTTCACAAGTTTACGATATACATCATCTACGAAAACATTGGCTTTTAGCAGATCTTGACGATCAGGGTGACTAAGGGCATCGTCAAAGGCTTTTATCATAGAAGCTATCTGCTCAGGATCGCATCTGTCACGAAGGGAGATGTATTTATCCTTTACTGCCATAGGCATTTTGCCCTGACAAAAATAAGAGCCTAAAAATACGTTGTCATCATCTAACCAGGCAAGGGCATTTTTCTCAATCTTTTTATAATATTCTTCTGTATTTCCCATGCCGCAGGTTCCAAATAAAGCTACTTTTTTACCATGAAGCGAAGATAACAGGTCGATGGTCTCAAGACTGCAGGTACCTCGATTGGTCCAAAAGCCAATGAAGTATGTTCCGGCATCATGGGCACCATTCCAGGATCTCACATCTATTAACTTCTTGGAATCTGTCGGTAAGGCTCTATATATTTCATCGGCAATCATCTTGGTATTGCCGGTTTCACTTGCATACACAACCAGACAATCTAGCATATTTATTCTACCTCGATCAGCAGAAGCAGAAACCGCCTCCACCACAAAGGTTGCAGATCAAATTGGCGATGCATAGCCGCATACATGCGGAACTATCCAGGTTTACACCACCACTGTAATAAGGGGTTCTCATGGTGTTGTACCAGGAACCGCCCATTTGAAGCTGTTCAACCAGTTCACTATAATTTCTGTTATAAGGTTCCATACTGGAAGCTGTTTTGGCATATTCCAAAGCAGTAACATTGTTGCCAAGTCCTGATGAAACAATGGCACTGTAGTAATACCACATGGCATTTCTATTATTCATAGAGTTTAATACATTTTGAGCTTCAGTAAAATGATGTGATTTAATGTAATTTGCTGCAGCTCTAAAATGAAGGGAGTCTTCATCGTCCTGTGAGGAACTCTGAGAGTATCCGCCAAAATCTCCAAATCCGCCAAAACCACTGCTGTGTCCGCTGTAGCCGGAGGATGATGAATAGCCTCCGGAGCGTTCCTTCATGATCTGATCATAAGCCTGCTGTACAAGCTTGAACATCTCTTCGGCCTTGTCTTTATTTGGGTTATTTATATTTGCATCAGGATGATATTTACGACTCATATTTCTATAAGCCTTTTTTACTTCATCATCAGAGGCATCTCTTGAAATTCCTAGTACTTTATATGGGTCTGACATAATATGATCAATCCTTTGTAGTTTCTGTTCTCTTTTTATGGACAATATCTCTTCTTGTCCATACGCCTCCATACAGGATATTCCTGAGTATTTCAGCGTTCTCAACAACCGGCAGCATCTCAAAAGCTCTTGAACACTCGGCAATCATCATGCGCAGTATGTTGTAGCAGTATCCTTCAAAGTCATCATTTTCTAAAAAGACTGTCTTTAAAGGATTGTAGGTTTTCTTTTCGATATCTTCTTCTATATCATCATAGGCATCCATAATGTATATGAATTTGCCCAGGTAAAAGCCCATTTTCCTGAGATTTTCAGACCAGATATCATCCTGATAACAAAAAATCTCAGCCATTATCTCACCAAAATATCCTGAGACAGTATCAATGTTAGTCTCATCATTTTTTTCACATTCGCTTATCTTATCAAGATTGGAACGTATTATTTCAGCTTTGCGTGGATATTTGGTGATGATTTTTTTGACATCAGTGGACAAAAGGCATGATTCAGCAAGCATATGGAGCTTGTGCTCATCCTTCCAGTCATCGATACATTTATAATAGGCCAGCAAAATGTTCATATCCGCAGCATATTTGCTGTAAATGTTGGTACAGGTGGTCTGCTTGGTAGTAGGATGCACCATACACCTGACTTTCTCGATTTTGCCACTGTCATCATACAGATCACTTAACAGGATGATCAGAAATGTGAGATCGTAGCTTAAAGTCAACTGCCCACTGAGACCATAGTCTTTTTTTAATGTCTGACAGAATCCACAGTAATATGAGCGGTATACATCGAACTCTTTAAATTTAAGTTCAGGCTTGTTTACAGCAATATATCCAAACATAGAACAACTTACGACCTTTTTTTGAATTCAGTATGACATTTAGGGCAGCGCACCATTATGTTACCTTTGCCACGTGGAATGCGGATCTTCTGGGCACATGAAGGACACTTGTAAATGTGGTATACCTTTCGCTGCTCAATATTGTATTTTGTTGTTTTAAAAAATCCGGTTACTTTGTTCTGCAATTTCATGTAGGCTTCATTTTCATGATATCTTTTTGGGATATTCTTGGAAAAAAGTCTGAAGTAAGAAACACCAAGTATTGCAAAAGCAAGCCAATACAGCATATGTAAAGGTGTTACATAGGATAGAACAAGGCAGATCGCAACTATCACCAATAGAAATTTAGATAATTGATCGGCGCCGTATGCACCATATCTGCCGGCAAAAAATTGAGTCAAAAAGTTTCTCATTTTCATAATAGATCACACTCCTCTAGCAGTTTCCCCTCACCTATACCACTTATTGTAATTTGCAAAGCCCATAAATACAATGAACAGATGATAAATAAATCTTAAAAAACCATAAATAGTGCGGCTTTGGGGCATGTTGTTTTCACAGAATGTTCACAAATTATACTTTTGGCTAGTTGTTAGCCTAGGCTGACAACCGCAACACCAGTAATAGATGAACTTTTATTATATTTTTGTTTATCTTACTTTTGGAGTATAATAACAAAGGTGACTTAATTCTAGTTAAAAGAATTATTAACAAAAAGTAAAGTGTTTGAGGTTTTTTATGCAGATCATTATTGTTGGATGTGGCAATGTCGGACAGACTCTTGTCGAGCAGCTTAGTGAAGAGGGCCACAATATAACAGTTATTGAAGAACAGAGTAGTGTTCTTCAGACAGTAGTAAACAACTACGATGTAATGGGTATCGTAGGCAATGGAACAAGTTTTCAGATCATGAAGGATGCTGGAATTGAATCAGCAAACCTGATGATAGCCGTGACAGATTCGGATGAACAGAATCTCTTGTGCTGCCTTATTGCCAAGAAGGCAGGTGGTTGCCATACCATAGCAAGAGTTCGTAATCCTATTTATAAAAAAGAAATTGAATTTATTAAAGATGAACTTGGTCTTTCAATGATAGTCAATCCGGAAGAAGCAGCTGCTCTTGAAATGAGTAGGCTTCTTAAATTCCCTTCAGCAACCAAGATCGAGTCTCTTGCAAGAGGCCGTGCAGAGCTTGTGCGTACTACAATAGATGCCAATTCCAAATTGTGCGATAAGGCACTTAAGGATCTTCAGGCTGAGCTTAAGGGAAAAGTGCTTATTTCAATAGTTTCCCGTGATAACGGTGTATTTATCCCTGATGGTAATTTTATCCTTAGAGCAAAAGATGAAATATCTATAATAGGCTCAAGCCGTAATACTGTAGCTTTTTTCAAGCGTCTGGGAATACCTACTGCAAGGGTACATTCTTCAGTTATTGTGGGCGGCGGAGAAACAGGATATTACCTGGCTTCACAGCTTATTTCCGCAGGAATCGCAGTTAAGATATTTGAAAAAGACAGAGACAGAGCCAAGGAACTTACAGAGCTTTTGCCTGAAGCACTTGTTATCAATGCAGATGCTACTGACAGAGATCAGCTCCTTGAGGAAGGCATCTCAGAAGTGGAGTCTTTCGTAGCCCTTACAAATATTGATGAAGAGAACATCATGCTTTCTCTTTATGTTCATAATATTGCGCCAAAGGCAAGACTTATCACCAAGGTCCACAGAGTTAATTACAATGAGATCATTGGTGCCATGGACATCGGAACAGTTATATATCCTAAAAACATTACTGCCGAGCGAATCGTTCAGTACGTAAGAGGAATGTCCAATTCTCTTGATAGCAATATCGAGGCTCTTTACAGGATCAATGGAGGTAAAGTAGAAGTTCTTGAATTCTTAGTTACAGCCAACGCCCCTGTTATAAATAAGCCATTGAAAGATCTTAAGCTAAAGAAAGGTATCCTGATTGCATGTATCAACCACAAGGGTGATATCATCACACCAAGCGGTACAAGTATAATCTCTCCTGGAGACACTGTTATCGTGGTTACAACCAATACAGGCTTTAGAGATATCAAGGATATACTGGAGTAATAGCGGAGAAGAGTAATGAATCACAAGGTAATCAGATATATTTTATTTAAAGTAATCACATTGGAAGGAATCCTTATGATCCTTCCTGCTATTGTTGCAGTAATTTATGGTGAAACAGACAGTTTCAGCGTTTTTCTTGGACTTATCCTTGGCTGCGTAGTTGTTGGAAGCCTTGGAAGCCGCAAGAAACCTGAAAAGATGGTTTTTTATGCAAAAGAAGGTTTTGTTGTTACTTCACTTTCCTGGATACTTTTATCAGTGATAGGTGCATTTCCATTTGTGCTTACAGGCACAATACCGAGCTATGTAGACGCACTGTTTGAGACAATTTCAGGTTTTACAACAACCGGAGCAAGTATCCTGACCGGTGTTGATGGAATGGAGAAATCCGTTCAATTCTGGCGTACCTTTTCACACTGGATCGGCGGAATGGGAGTTCTGGTATTCATGATAGCTGTTGTTCCTATGGCAGACGGCTACAGCATGCACCTTATGAGAGCTGAGTCTCCGGGTCCTGTTGTTGGTAAGTTTGTTCCTAAGGTAAAAGATACAGCTAAGATCCTATATGGAATCTATTTTGGATTTACTCTTGTAGAAGCAATCCTGCTCATGATTTCCGGGATGAACCTGTATGAAGCTTTAACACTTACTTTTTCCACAGTTGGTACCGGAGGATTTGCTATTACTAACGCAGGTATCGGTGGATACAAAATAGCATCGCAGGTGATCATAATAATCTTTATGGCTCTATGCGGTGTGAATTTCAGTGTATATTATTTCCTCCTGACCAAGAGGCCAAAAGAAGCTGTCAGATGCGACGAGATGAGATGGTATTTCGGAGTAATGCTTATTTCCGCATCTCTTATAGCTATAAATATTTACAGAGCAGGAATTATAAGCACACCATTTTTGGCATTCCATCATGCACTGTTTACAGTAACTTCAATCATGACAACTACCGGTTTTGGTACTTTGGATTTTAATGTATGGCCGGAGTTTTCACGAACACTACTGTTTATACTTACACTTTTAGGTGCCTGCGCAGGTTCCACCGGTGGTGGTTTCAAGTTCTCCAGAATCCTCATTGTATGTAGGACAGTAAAAAATGAGTTGTCATTTGTTATCCATCCAAAGTCAGTTAAAAGAGTATATATGGATGGACATTCAGTAGAAAGTACAACAGTTAAATCAGTATTTAATTATCTTGGTATATACATACTGATCATGCTGGTTTCAGTATTACTGATATCTTTGGATGGCTTCAGTTTTGAAACCAATGTAACAGCTGTTGCAGCAACACTTAACAACGTAGGTCCAGGTCTTGGAATGGTTGGTACAACTGGTAATTTCTCTCAGTTCTCTGCCTTTTCCAAGATAGTAATGATGTTTGATATGCTGGCAGGAAGACTTGAGCTGTTACCAATGCTTATTCTGTTATCAGTAAGAACATGGAAAAAGTGATTTTGAGCTATTTGAGCTTTTGATGAAAATAGGGTAATAACAAAGGATATAACATCTTGTATTTATGATGTCATATCCTTTTTTCTTGCATTTCTATAAGTCTGGGCTTATTTAATTGAAGATAATAGCTTCTGGGCGCTTTCAAGATCAATATAGGAAATATAATAATCCTGCAAAGCAGATGCCTTGAAGCTGATCGTACCATCCTCAGACATGTCAGTTTCACAATAGTAAGTAAAATTGTCCTGATCATCCATAGTGAAGATGTAGTAGTGATCTGAGAGCTGATCCTGCTTGAATAAGCCGAGGTCAATTGTTACCTCTGCACTTCCAGGTATGATCTGATTATAATCAAATATCAGTCTGTAAGTATCAGGATATAATTTACTATTATATTTTATAAGATGTCCAACAAGCTGATAATCATTGATAGAAATATCATCATCCAAAAGTCTGATGGATACGTTATTTGATTTTGATGACTGTTTTACCCTGTCTGACTTGCCTTTAGAAGCAGAAGAGCCACTTTCTGACTTCTCCCTTTCCTTCATACAACTATCTTCAGAAGAGCTGATGTTTCTGATAATAATAGAGTCATCGTTACTATCAGCATAAGAACAAGTAGATGTAAGCATTCCACAGATTGCAAAGGCAACTGCGACTACAGTTCCTAAAATGATAGAAAAATACTTTATTTTTATTCCCTTTTTAAACATAAGAAAAATCCCTAAAAAAAATACAACTTTACCAAACTTTCACAATTTTATCACAAAATTTTCACTTTTAAAACACTTTTTTAAACATGAAAGTCACTTTTTTGAATATTTAGGAATATGCAAATCTATACAAGAGAAAATAAAAATCAATAAATAATGCATCTGATAATATAAATGATCAGTATATGTACAGGATAAAAGGCGTAGAAGAAGTATTTAAATCTTTTCAGAGTCATACTTCTTTTGCCATTGTACAGGATCATTAAGATATATGAAGGCAGAGCCCACTGTTCACGGTAGAGTCCCATCATTTCTATATAACCTGCGGCCTCTGGGAAAATAGGAAATCTCCTGAATAAATAGAATATGGATATCAGGAGCACTCCGTGAAAGTTATAATCTGTTCCGAGTAAAATGGCAACAGCACAGGCTGCGCAGATTGTAATAACTGATGTGATCACGGCAATATTGCGGAGCTTTCCATATAATACAACGTCGTAGCCCGGAACCACTTTTTCCCAGAAGCTGTCCATTACCCATATGGCAATCAGACCAATAGCCAAGGTAAAATAAACATTCTGGTCTGCCATAAAGTCCTGCATTTTGCCTGGTATATCAGATAACGTCAAAAAGCTGACATTGTATGAGTCAACTAAACATAAGTCAAATGGAATCTCAGAAATAAAAGCAAAGATCAACAGATTCCTAAGGTATTTAGATCTGCTTCTGGTGTACATAAAACCTTCTACCAGAAGAAAGCAGAAGATAGGAAAGGCTAATCTTCCAATATTTCTCATGACATTATAAAGCATGGTGAGGCCGTCTTTATCAAGCCCAAATGGATAGACTTTTGTGGCATACTGAAAAGGGATCAATCCAGCAGCTACATGATCTATGAGCATTGAAACTATAGCTACGATCTTTAAAATGTCTGAACTTATAATTTGAAATGGGTATCTCTTAATTTCTTTTTCCATGATGACAATTATAATGATATTATATTATTTAGGTCAAATAGATTTTGAAAGGGGAGAGCATGAGTAAAGCAGACGAAATATTTATAAATATGTGCAAAGATATATTGGAGAACGGCACTTCTACAGAGGGTGAAAAGGTACGCCCACATTGGGAAGATGGTACTCCTGCATATACTATCAAAAAATTTGGTGTAGTAAATCGTTATGATCTTTCAAAAGAGTTTCCAATCATGACTCTTCGTAAGACCGCATTGAAGAGTGCTACAGATGAGATGCTGTGGATATGGCAGCAGAAATCCAACAATATTCATGATCTTCACAGCCACATCTGGGATGAATGGGCTGATGAGGAAGGATCCATCGGTAAAGCCTACGGATATCAGCTGGGCGTTAAGCATCAGTACAAAGAGGGCATGTTCGATCAGGTGGATCGTGTGATCTATGATCTTAAGAATAATCCATTTAGTAGAAGGATCATGACTAATATATATGTACATCAGGATCTTCACGAGATGAACCTGTATCCATGTGCATATAGTATGACTTTCAATGTTACACAGAAAAAAGGAGAAGATAAGCTCACACTTAACGCTATCCTTAACCAGCGTTCTCAGGATGTGCTTGCAGCCAATAACTGGAATGTTGTTCAGTACGCAGTTTTAGTACATATGCTGGCAAGAACCTGTGATATGAATGTTGGTGAACTGGTACATGTGATCGCAGATGCTCATATTTATGACAGACATGTTCCGATCATCAAAGAGCTCATCAAGCGTACCCCAAAGGATGCACCTAAGTTTATTCTTAATCCTGACAAAAAAGATTTCTATGAATTTGACAGAAATGACGTAAGTCTGGAAGGCTATGAAGTAGCCGGAGAGCAGATCAAGGATATTCCAATAGCTATCTGATCATATATTAAAATACTTGCAGAGCGAGGAGAAAAAGATGAAAGTAATTGTTGCTGTAGATTCAAACTGGGCAATCGGTAATAAAGGACAGCTTCTTATAAGCATTCCGGCAGACCATAAGAATTTCCGTAAGGAAACACTTGGTAAAGTAGTTATATATGGTAGAAAGACATTAGAGACATTTCCACAGAGCATTCCTCTTGATAGCAGGACCAATATTATCTTATCAAGAAAAAAAGACTACAATGTGCGAAACGCTGTAGTCGTACATGACAGAGAAGAGCTTCTCAAGGCAATTGAAGGATATGATCCTGATGATGTATATCTCATAGGTGGAGCAAGCGTTTATGAGCAGTTCCTCGATCTGTGCGATACAGCTATCGTAACATATCTTGATAGAGAATATGTTGCAGATGCATTTTTTCCTAATCTGGATGAATCTCCTGAATGGGAGCTTGTATCTGAGAGTGAGGAACAGGTTTATTTCGATACAACCTATTCTTTTAGAGAATATAAAAGAGTATGAGTCACCGGGGACGTATCAGTTTGACTCATAAAACATAGTTTTAAATAAAAGCCACCATCCGTTGCATTTACAACCGGATGGTGGCTTTTTATACCATTATCATAGCATAATCTTTTATTGATATAGAGAAGAAAGATATTTAATTATGATTCTTATTACATTGATGTATATCCGCCATCAACTGGAACCATTATGCCGGATACATAGCTTGATGCATCAGAAGCAAGGAAGATAGCTGCTGAATCAAGCTCACCCTCTACACCATAACGCTCCATAGGGATTGCACTCTTGGCGTAAGCCTGAAATTCCTCTGTATCAAGAGTGTCCTTAGTAAGTGGTGTGTAGAAATATCCAGGGCAGATCGCATTAACAGTGATGCCGTGCTTACCCCATTCGCATGCAAGAGCTCTTGTAAGGTTTACAACTCCGCCTTTTGCTGCGTGATATGGAGATGCAGGAGCCTGCTTGTTACCAACAAGGCCGTACATTGAAGCGATATTGATGATACGTCCTGTGCCGGCAGGGATCATAGCCTTCTTAGCTACTTCTCTGGCCATCTTAAATGTTCCAAACAGATCAATATTAAGTTCGTTGCTAAACTGCTCATCTGTAATATCTTCAGCTGGAGCAACTGCACCTGTTCCAGCGTTGTTGATGAGTATGTCGATCCTGCCAAAATGGTCAAGTGCTGTAGCAACTGCTTTTTCAACCTGTGCTGTATCAGTGATATCACATTTTATAGCCAGTGTATCTACATCAAACTCATTGTGGATTTCTTCAGCTACTTTATCAATAAGCTCCTGTCTTCTTGCTACGGCAATAATAGCTGCTCCTTGATTGGCAAGAGCCTTTGCCATCTGTACTCCAAGTCCTGTTGAACAACCTGTTACCAATGCAACCTTTCCTGATAGATCAAAATAATTCTTCATAATTCCTGTGTCTCCTTTCAATTTGTGCTTATATAATTCAAGAAAATACAGTAGTTATCTGTAAAAAGTCAGTAAGCAACTGCTAACCGAATGAGTGAATTATAATACATTGCATACAATTTATCAAGAGCAAAAAATTATAAAATTTGAATTTTTTAAAAATTTTTAAATATCAAAATTGAGTATTATGATATACTGTTTTAGTTGATTTTTATTACAAATAGGGAGGTAGTAATGAAAGGGTTTTTTAAAAGTATTAAAAACATCTTGTCTATAGTATTTGTGATAGTCATGATCGTAGTTGCAGTTCTGACTTCACAGAATAGCTATAGCACACCAGAAAAAGTTGCCAGAAATTATCTGAATAGTTTTCTTAAAGGTAACTACAAAAAGGCTTATGCATTATCAACTGCCAAGAATAATATGACAGTTGATGAATATGTTGAAGAGGCTCAGCTTGAGTATTCTCTTTTAACCGGACTTGGAGTATCTGTTTCTGATGCAGAACTGTACATTTCAGATGCTGTTATTTCAGAAGATGAACAAAGAGCTACTGTATATTGTACTCTTTATTTTGAAACAGAAGGAATGGAAAGTGAGTCACTCTCACTGGTTCTTGAAGACGGAAGATGGTTAGTGGAGGAATAAGAGAATGCTGAATAAGATAAAAAAGGTTATTTTACCATCTCTTATATTTGCTGCAGTGCTCATACTGACAGGATGTGGTGGTAAGCTTGAAACAGATTTAACAGTAAATGAAGATCTTAGCGGAACAAGACACATGGCTCTTTCCGTTGATATGAGTGAAAACTCACAGTATATCAATGGTGATGCTGAGAATATTACTGCAACTATTGAACAGAATTGCCCGGAAGAGATCACTTTTTCAAGTGACAATACTGATGATGTAGTAACACTTAATTTTGATATCAATTTTACTTCATTAGAGGATTATCAGACCAAGGTTGAATCACTCATTGAGGATAGTGAATATTATGATAATCTCATTACTTATGTAGCTCCTAATTCAGTTTTTGCTAAGGGCGTAAGTTATGAAGAAGAATTTACAAGCCAGGAACTTCTTAGCTGGTTTGAGAATCTGATGGTAGATGCAGGATATGTTGACTCCAGTAACAGATCATATATCTTCAATGAATCATCTATTAACTATAATATTATTGGATCTGAGGGTACAGCATCCTATGGTTCTATAAGCCTTAACAATATTGAATTTTTACCTATCACAGGAATTGATTTTGTAACAGATGTTAATACAGATGGTACTTACAACAGAACTATCGTATTGAAGATTCCTCAGAGCACAATGGATACTAATGGGGATGAAATCAAAGGATTCATGACTGAACATGAGTCATCAGTTGCTACAGGAACATGGACAACTGATAGTGGAGTTAATTACTACACTGTTGAAGGAACTAATCTGACAAGAGATCAGATCAATGAAATGACTAACGCATTCTGTGGAGCAGAAGGTCTTGAAAGCTTTACAGAAGTGTCTGAAACAACAGAAGTATTAGATGAAGCTGGAGAAGCTGATTCTGCAGCATCAACTTCAGCTGGATCTACAGAAGAGACAACGGACTCTGATGTTGATGCAGAGACTGATGAAGAACTCGAAGTTGAAGAGAACCTTGGAAATCCAGATCTTCTCTTTGTATTTAAAGATATAAAAGAAGATATAAATCTTGAAAACTACATTTCAAATAGCCAGGGAGAAGTAAATGTAGCATTCTATGTTGGAAATAATGCAGAATATACAGGTAGTTTCGGAATAAATGGAAATGAAGCAACTAATTCTATTTATTTAGGAGGAGAGTCTGAAACATATCCTGGAAAGTACCAGATGCTTTCTTCATCTTCATATTTGAACACAATGGAATATACAGCCAAGATAAGTCATACTGTAAAGAACATTGATGTGATCGTTACAATTGGTAACAAGAATGAAATTTCAAAAGAAGTAAAAGTATTATATGAAGATGATATGACTGATGAAGGTGTAACAGCACTTTCTGATGCTTTAAATGCAGCTGCTGAAGGCACTGATCTTAAAGTTGTCAATGTTGCCAAGACAGATGATGGTATTATTGTGGACCTTAAGGCTTCAGGATCTTCATATGAAGTGGAAAATGCTTGGGAAGAAGTATTTGGAAGTAATGACAGCCTTATTTTATGTTCTCAGTCAAAGGCAATGCTTCCACTTAAAAATACTTATTCTTTAGTTGATAAGTTATTCTTTAATATATATACAAGTAAGTCATTCAGCAACATTACTTATACTGTTAAAGGTATAGGAACAGTAAATTATAGCGAAGTATCAGGTCTTGGTGATCTTACAGGAGTTAATGAGAAGAATAATTTTGTAGTTGAATATAGCAATGAGATCGATCCTTCAAATGGATATCTGTCAGTAAATCTTGTGGGAACAAGAACAAATATCCTTGCGATTGTAGTTTATATTCTTCTTGGACTTGCTATAATAAATCTATTAGTTCAGATAGTTCTTAATATTATAAAGAACATTAAAGCAAAAAAGCAGGCTAAAGCAGGTGCAGGAATGCAGCAGAATATGCAGGCAATGCAGCAGCCAGATAAGGAATAAAAATATGAAAGCAAATACCCCTGAAGAAAAGTACAAAAGACTTGTTTTTATAGGAATTTTACTGATATTAGCAGTCGCATATATGCTTATTTATAGGGCAATGTAATATTTTATGAAGGCGTCAGACCAGGACCAGGTTTGGCGTCTTCTTTTTTATGATATAAGAAATTTCTCCGAAATTCCCATATCATAAAAAAACGCTCCGCTAAGATAGCACACTTTATTGAATTAAATTAAAAAAGCATAAAAAACATCAATAAAAATGATTAAAAATATCAATGCTATTTCGGCTCAATCGTGATATGCTAATATACATCAAGAGAAATTGATATATTTTATTGTGATGATTGATATATTTTAATTGAATGTGTATTAGTATCTACCGTTGGGAGGACTTTTTTATGCAGAATTTCGAGAAGTATCAAAGACAATATTATATGCCACCTAAATGTACTTACGATTGGGTAAAGAAGGATTACATTGATCATCCTCCAATCTGGTGCAGCGTTGATCTTAGAGATGGCAATCAGGCATTGATCGAGCCTATGAGCCTTGATGAAAAACTTGAGTTCTTCAAGATGCTTGTAGATATAGGTTTTAAAGAAATAGAGATAGGATTTCCTGCTGCTTCTGAGACTGAATATGAATTTGCCAGAACACTTATAGAGAAGAATATGATACCGGACGATGTAACTGTTCAGGTACTTACTCAGGCAAGAGAGCATATCATCAAGAGAACCTTTGAAGCTGTAAAGGGTGCACCTCATGCAATAATCCACCTCTACAATTCCACATCTGTTGCTCAGAGAGAGCAGGTGTTTAAAAAGGACAAGGAAGAGGTTAAAAAGATAGCTGTTGATGGAGCCAGACTTCTTGATAAGCTTGCAAAAGAGACTAACGGTAATTTCTCATTTGAGTATTCACCTGAAAGTTTCCCGGGAACAGAAGTTGATTATGCTCTTGAAGTATGCAACGCTGTTTTGGATGTTTGGAAACCAACTCCGGATCATAAGGTGATAATAAATATTCCTACAACAGTACAGATTGCTATGCCTCATGTTTTTGCGACTCAGGTAGAATATCTTAGCAAGAATATGAAATACAGAGATTCTGTCACATTGTCACTCCATCCTCACAATGACAGAGGATGCGGCATATCAGATGCAGAACTGGGATGCCTTGCAGGAGCAGACAGGATCGAGGGTACTCTTTTTGGAAATGGAGAGAGAACCGGTAACGTTGATATCGTAACTCTTGCAATCAACATGTATTCTCATGGTGTAGATCCTAAACTGGATTTCTCTGACATCAATACAATTGCCAGAACCTATGAGAGACTTACTAGAATGACTATATATGATCGTCAGCCATATGCTGGAAATCTTGTATTTACTGCTTTTTCAGGATCACATCAGGATGCCATTTCAAAAGGCTTTGCCTGGCATGAAGCAGGAAAAGACAATGGAATCTGGAGTGTTCCATATCTTCCTATCGATCCAAAGGATATCGGAAGAGAGTACGATGGCGACGTTATACGTATCAACTCACAGTCTGGTAAGGGCGGCGTAAGTTATATCCTTAAGACCAATTATGGAATGATGGTTCCAAAGGATATGCAGGCAGACCTTAGCTACACCATCAAGGATATCTCAGACAGAGAGCATGCAGAGCTTGCTCCAACACGTATTTATCAGATATTTGAAGATAAGTATGTTCATAATGATGTTGTATTCCAGGTTGTTGACTGCCACTTCAAGCAGATAGACGGAATCCTTGCTGAGATGACAATACAGCATGCAGGAAAACAGCATATTATTGCTGCCAACGGTAATGGACGTCTTGATGCAGTAAGTAATGCCTTCAAGCAGTACTTTAATATCAGCTATGAACTTTCTACTTATGAAGAACATGCTCTTAGCCGTGGATCATCATCCAAAGCTGTTGCCTATGTTGGAATCACCTGTAATGGTGTTAAGCTCTGGGGAGTAGGTATCGATGAAGATATCATTAAATCTTCAATAAATGCTCTGTGTGTAGCTGTAAACCAGATTGAAAGTGTCAGAAATGATCTTAATGGCAAGGATGAGAGAATCAATTCCATCATCAATTACATTCAGGAGAACTACCAGACAGTTACATTGGATGATCTTTCAAGAGAGTTTTATCTCTCCAAGCCTTATCTGTCCAAGTATATTAAAGAAAAATCCGGCGCTACATTTGGTGAGAACGTTAAGAAGATCAGACTTAAGAAAGCCAGCACTCTTTTAAGAAATGGCAACATGAAAGTTGAAAGAGTTGCAGAAGCTTCCGGTTATCAGAATGTTGAGCACTTCAACAGATTATTTAAGAAAAAATATGGTATGACACCTGTACAGTATAGAAGTAGCGTACAGTAATAAAAAAAGGAAAATGAGCTATGGATCAAATAGCTTATTTTCCTTTTTGAGTCACAGGGGATACGTCCCCTGTGACTCATTTTTCCGCCAGAGCCTGCTTTTCACGTTCTCTTTGAAGCCTTGAGAACTCGCATCCGCAAAAATCCTGACGATAAAGATCAAACATATGTGACAATTCGATTGATCTTTTATATCCGTTTTTCTTTTTGAAATCAGATGGAAGGAACATCACGCCATGCTTTTCGCCCATTTCACGGCCAATCCTGTTGAGCCTTTCAGCATCTTTTAAAGGGCTGATAGTAAGAGTGGTGGTAAAACAGTCAAAGCCGTACTTCTTGGCTATCAACGCAGATTCTTCCAGTCGCATTTCAAAACATATGGTACATCTTTCGCCACCTTCCGGGCAGCTTTCATATCCCTTTACTTTGCTCAGAAAATAGGAAGGATCATAATCGCCTTCAATGATCTCAATCTTTCTGGCGCCTACACTGGAGTTCATTCCTGTGAAATCAGATTTTTCGACCTGCTGATTGTACGCTGCTATAAGCCTTTTTTCTTCTTCCACACGTTTTTTATATTCCTCCTGTCGCATAATATTAGGATTGTAATAAAAAACAGTAATGTCAAAATATTGTCTCAGATATTCAAGACAATATGAAGAACATGGGGCGCAGCAAGCATGTAATAACAGTTTAGGATACACTCCGTTTTTCTGCTGTTCATCTATATAAGCTTCAAGCTTTTTTGAATAGTTTTCTTTATTTGCCATCTTCCAATTCTTTCTAATTTTGTCTTACTTTGACAAAGTATTATATCACATAAATGAATATTGCGTTTTATATTATCAGGCATTAAAATGTATTGTAAATGCACTTGTCGTATAACGGCTAATACACCAGCTTCCCAAGCTAGTGACGAGGGTTCGACTCCCTTCAGGTGCTGTTTAGTTTTAATAGAAAGAGGAATTAAATTGGATAAATTAATTGATTTAATCTCAAAAGAAGTATCAGCTGCCTTTGAAAAAGCCGGCTACGATAAGGAACTTGGAAAGGTTACTATTTCTAACAGACCTGACCTTTGTGAATATCAGTGCAACGGTGCCATGGCAGGTGCCAAGAAATATGGCAAAGCGCCTTTCATCATTGCAGATGCAGTAGCAGAGTGCCTTCAGGACAATGCTGCTTTTGAATCTGTAGAATCTGTTAAGCCGGGCTTTTTGAATTTAAAGCTTAGCAAGACTTTTATCAGAGAGTATATTGTTAAGATGCTTCATGAGAAGAGATTTGGTGTATCTATGCCAGGTCATCAGCCAAAGATCATCATTGATTACGGCGGACCAAACGTAGCCAAGCCTCTGCATGTAGGACATCTTCGTTCAGCTGTTATCGGTGAGAGTATTAAGCGTATCCTTAAATATACAGGAAATGATGTTACCGGTGATATACATATGGGTGACTGGGGACTTCAGATGGGACTTATCATCTCCCAGTTAAAAGAAGAACAGCCAGACCTTCCATATTTTGATCCTGAGCATACAGGTGCATATCCTAAGGAAGCACCATTTACTATTTCAGAGCTTGAGACTATCTATCCTAAGGCAAGTGCCCGTTCAAAAGAGGATGAAGAGTTTAAGGCTAAGGCTATGGAAGCTACCAAATTACTTCAGGATGGTGACAAGGGCTACAGAGCACTGTGGCATCACATCATGAATGTTTCTATAGCTGATCTTAAGAAAAACTATAAGAACCTCAAGGTTGATTTTGACCTTTGGAGAGGTGAGTCTGACGTACATGAAGTTATTCCTGGAATGGTTGATTATATGAAGAGCCATGGATATGCTCATGAAAGTCAGGGAGCTTTGGTTGTAGATGTTGCTGAAGAGACTGATACAAAAGAAATCCCACCATGCATGATCCTTAAGTCAGATGGTGCTTCTCTTTACAATACAACAGACCTTGCAACAATTGATACACGTATGAAAGAGTTCCATCCAAACGGCCTTGTTTACGTTGTTGATAAGAGACAGGAGCTTTACTTCACACAGGTATTCAGATGTGCAAGAAAGACCAAGCTTGTTCTTCCTGAGACAGAGCTTCACTTTGTTGGATTTGGTACAATGAACGGCAAAGATGGTAAGCCTTTCAAGACAAGAGAAGGCGGAGTTATGCGTCTTGAGAAACTCATTGCTGAAATAGATGAGCAGATGTATAGCCGTATTAAAGAAGGCACACCAGACATCAGTGATGATGAAGCAAGACAGACAGCACATAAGGTTGCTCTTGCTGCAATCAAGTATGGCGATCTTTCTAACCAGCCATCAAAGGATTATATTTTTGATATTGATAAATTTACTTCATTTGAAGGAGATACTGGCCCATATATCTTGTACACTATCGTAAGGATCAAGTCTATTCTTAACAGATATGAGCAGGAAGGTGGAGTAGTCAAGGACGCGCTTCTGGCAGATGCAGATACAGACAATCAGAAAGCACTTATGCTTCAGGTTACAAGATTTGCAGATGCTGTAGAGAGCGCAGCAAGAGATCTTATGCCTAACAGAATCTGTGCATATATCTATGAACTTGCTAATGACTTTAACAGCTTCTACCATGAGACCAAGATCCTTGCTGAGCAGGATGCTGATAAAAAGCAGAGCTATATTGCTCTTCTAGCTACAACACTTAAAGTGCTTGAAACTGGTATTGATCTGCTTGGTTTCGATGCTCCTGAGAGAATGTAATTTTCTAAATGATAAACAATCGGACAAGTCGCTTATACTATATAGGCGGCTTGTTTTTCTAAATTCAATCACTAAAACATATCGTTCAAAAATCCATAGTTTAACAAACAAAATTATGATAAAATTATCTCAAGGGTCTCAATTTCACTTATTTGGTAGTGTCAAGTGACCTATGAAAGAATGAGTTGAAAGAAAAAGGCTCAAATGAACCTTGAAAACTGTAGATATTGATACCGAAAAGCTCTCCGAGGGCTTAGGGCGCTGCCCTAAGAACCTGCAAG
>JAEEGH010002809.1_pt1 | contig 46424 bp, 32 predicted proteins | sample 9134181 | NCBI WGS metagenome assembly JAEEGH01 (sample SAMN16246544, study PRJNA631951) | gut metagenome | biome: gut microbiome; feature: rumen; material: DP-attached | host: Bos | place: Iran: Karaj | collected 2018-10
TTCACCTGGACCAGCCTCGGCAATCTCTTCACGTTCCTTGGCCTTGATGCGGAAGATACGGCCTACACGCTCGCTCTTGGTCTTGTTGGTGTTATACACGCTCATGCCGTTCACCAGCTTACCGCTGAAGATACGGATGAAGGTCTGCTGACCTACGTATGGATCGTTGATGAGCTTGAAAGCTAAAGCGGCAAAAGGTTCATTTTCAGAGGGGTTACGCTGACAGGTCTTCTCCTCGTTGTATGGATCGTGGGCGATGACGGCACCTAAATCCTTTGGTGAAGGCAGGTAATCGACGACGGCATCGAGCAGCAGCTGGATACCTTTATTCTTATAAGCGGCGCCGCAAAGCACTGGCACCATCATCAGCTTGATGGTGGCTTGACGGATGGCTGCCATGAGCATATCGGTTGGGATCTCCTTGTCTTCGAGGTAAAGCTCTGCTACGTTGTCATCTAAGTCAGCGACTTTTTCGATGAGGTTGTGACGGGCCGCCTGGGCTTGTTCCATGAGGTTTTCCGGAATGGGACCTACAATGCGTTCCTTGTCGATGAATCGAACCGAGTTCATCTGCACCAAGTCGACCATACCTTCAAACGTCGACTCTGATCCGATAGGCAGGTGTAACGGCACGGCATTAGCGCCCAAATACTTCTGCATTTGGCTGACCACTTCGTTGAAGTCGGCACCGGTGCGGTCCATCTTATTGACAAAAGCGATACGGGGCACACGATACTTATCTGCCTGATTCCAAACGGTTTCCGACTGAGGTTCCACACCACCTACGGCGCAAAACACTGCAACCATGCCGTCGATCACACGCAACGAGCGCTCCACTTCAACAGTGAAGTCGACGTGGCCAGGAGTATCGATCAAGTTGATTTGATGGTCGTTCCAATGGGCGGTGATGGCTGCCGAAGCGATGGTAATGCCACGCTCTTGCTCCTGTTTCATAAAGTCCATGGTGGCCTGACCGTCGTGGGTCTCACCCACTTTACGGTTGACACCCGTGAAGAAAAGGATGCGTTCCGAGACCGTGGTTTTGCCGGCATCGATGTGAGCCGCGATGCCAATATTGCGGAGTTTTGAAATATTTTGACTCATAATGGTGTGTTGGAATAATTTTTGATGTATTTTTGGGCGACAAAATTACGAAAAAATGGCAGAACAAAAGAAACTTTACCGTTCAAACGACAAAAAACTGTGCGGTGTGTGCGGTGGCATCGCTGAATATTTTGACATGGATCCCACGATCATGAGAATCATTTGGGTTATTTTCGCCCTGGCAGGAGGTTGCGGCATCCTAGCCTACCTCATCTGCGCATTGATCATGCCACAGCATCCTTAAGAATCTTAAGAATCAACATTTTACCAAATGTCCGACCACGTGATGCTGATCACGTGGTTGGTTGATTTTCCCCCTTCCTTGAACACGTTGGAGAGGCCGTAGGTATACCGTACCTCCACGTACCAATAGCTGATGGCAGCGGTGATGCCATAATCGATCCTATTGAATGTACCCACTTTCCATGGGTTGATTTGCTGAACGGTCTTGTTGGGATATTTGGTTGAGGTCACCTCATCCCCCTGAAGGCAAAAACCAATTTGGGGTCCCACCCGAAGCCTAATCAGCTTGCTTTCATCCTCATCGTTTTCATTCCATTTTCTGAAATAAACGTTCAGCAGCAACGGAATATTGATATAAGATGATCTTTCGAACCACGTGTGTTTTTCCCCGCTTTCGGAAACAAACGCTTTTGCTCCTGTGCCCTGTCGCGAATAGATGACGTCAAGCTCCAAACCGAATACTGAGTGTTGCGGTATCAAAGCGATGCGGGCGCCAAAGCATAGATTAGGGCGGAAACGAGTGCTGTCGACCTTACTGAGACTCATCGTCGATAAGGTAGGGCCTAAAATCAAGCCTCCGCCTAACTTCTGGGCGAACCCAGGCAAGGCAAGGACGATGATCATCAACAGAATTAAAAGGCAACGTTTCACAGCGTGTTAATTATCTTGTGCAAAAGTAATAATTTTCTTATTTTTGCACCATTAAAATTGAATTGGAATTATGGCTTCTCCATTATTTGGAACTATCGTCAAGACTGCCGCGGAACTGAAAAACATTCCCGTGCAGATCAAGCAGAAGACCATCAGGCCCGTGAAAGCCCAGGAACGCGAGTTGAAGAAACTGCTCCGCAAGGCACAATTCACCGAATTTGGCAGACATTACCACTTTACTGATATTTTGTTGTCGAAAAACGTCACCGAGGCATTCCGGCAGAACGTTCCGGTGTTCGACTACAACAAGATGCACGACGAGTGGTGGTATCGTTCCCTCAACGGCGAGTCCAATGTGGCTTGGCCAGGCAAGATCAAGTATTTTGCATTGAGTAGCGGTACCTCCGAGGCCTCCAGCAAATACATCCCGATTACCAAGGAGCTCAATTCGAAGATCACCAAGGCAAGCATCAGGCAGCTGGTGTCGGCAGTGCGTTACGACTTCCCTAAGGAGTTCTACAACCGTGGCGTGTTGATGATTGGCGGTAGCACCGACCTGTCATACAGCCGCGAAGGAGGCTATTATGCTGGCGATCTTTCGGGCATCTCTGCGGGACGTATCCCTAAGTGGTTTGAGTTCTTCTATAAGCCCGGACAGCGCATCTCCAAGATTAAGGACTGGTCGGAGAAGCTCGACGAGATGGTGAAAGCCGCTCCCACATGGGACATCGGCGTCATCGTGGGCGTGCCTGCTTGGGTGCAGATCCTATTAGAACGCATCATCAAGGAATATAACCTGAAGACCATCCACGACCTTTGGCCTAATTTGATGGTTTACGTCCATAGCGGCGTAGCCTTCGCGCCTTATGAGAAGAGCTTCGAGCGCCTGTTTGGCAAAAAGGTGATCTATATTGAAAGCTACCTCGCCTCCGAAGGTTATATCGCCTACCAGGTCGACTTGAAGAAACGCGTGATGCAGCTGCTGGTCGACAACGGCATCTATTTTGAGTTTGTGCCTTTCAACGAGTAAAGCTCCGACGAAAATGGCAATATCGTGGAACACCCCAAGACATTGACCTTAAGCGAAGTGGAGACAAACATCGACTATGCCCTGTTGCTCTCCACCTGTGCTGGAACTTGGCGTTACCTCATTGGCGACACCATCAAGTTCATCCCACCGGAAGGTCCGCTCTATGGCGATCGTCCAAGAGAAGTCAACATCGCAATCACAGGACGTACCAAGCAGTTCCTAAGCATCACCGGAGAACACCTCTCGCAGGACAACATGACACAGGCCGTGGAGCTGTTAGCCGATGATTTAGGCGTCAACATCACTGAGTTCACCGTGGCGGGTATCAAGCACGACACCATGTATGCGCACCACTGGTATTTGGGCTGTGACGAAAAGATCGACCCACAAGTTGCCATCAAGAAGATTGATGAATACCTATGCAAACTCAACGACGACTATGCCGTGGAACGTACCGAAGCCATCAAGGAACTGTTTATCGACGTGTTGCCTACCCAGGTGTTTTACAAATTCATGGAGGAAAAAATTGGCAAATGGGGCGGCGCCACCAAGTTCCCTCGCGTGCTGAAGGGAAAACGTTACGAGATGTGGGAAGAATATTTAAAAAGTCAGAAGTAAGAAGATAAAGCATGATACGATTCATATTTGATGCCATCGTTTTAGGTTTGACCCTGTCCATCGTATTCGGATTTGGACCGGCGTTTATCACCTTGATACAGACCAGTATACACCGTGGGTTCCGCTCGGCGGCTTGGTTCTCTTTTGGAGTCTTCCTCAACGACTTGCTGATGGTGTCATTGTGTGTGCTGACCTCCATTCAAGTGGTGGCTGAAGGAGATAAGGAAATGTTCTTTTTCAGCCTTGGAGCTGGTATTATTTTGATTCTTTTCGGCATATTCACTTATACCCGAAAGGTGAAAGAAGACAACTTCAAAGGCATCAAGGAGCGAACAGATGAAATCATTGACGAGAACAAAGAACGCTTTAAGAAAGATGACGACACGCCAAAGTGGTTTGTTTTCGTTGGCAAAGGCTTTGTTTTGAACATCCTGAATCCTTTTGTCTGGATCTTCTGGTTCAGCACCGTAGCGGTCACGGCAGGCTCCATGGGCGGCAACAAGTTGAAACTCATGATTTTCTTCGGCATCGTGTTGGCAACCTGCTTGGGTTGCGACATATTGAAGGCTAAAGGCGCCTCGTTCCTGAAGCAGTTCTTCAACGCCAAACGCATCCGCATCATGAACAACGTGATCGGTGTGGGATTGGTACTATTCGGCCTCTATTTCATTGTCAGTGGCCTGATAAAATTCCTTTAAATATTCTCTTTGAACTTAATGTCCTTGACATTGAGTTGCAACGTAGTCTTGCCCTGCCAGTAGTTGTACTCCAGGTGGTAGCAGATGCTGAAAGGCTCGCCGCTATGGATGCGTGCGAAGAGGTCGCCTTTCTGGAAAGCAATGCCCGATAACACGGTATGCTCATCGTCACCAAGCTGTCTCATGGTGAGTTTCAGGTGTTTATGACCACCTACTGGACGTGAGCCGCCGGCATCGACAATATTGTCAGACCAGAACACCGGAGCGGTGTTACCTGGACCGAATGGCGCAAACTGGTTGAGGATGCGCATGAACTTCGCGGTGATGTCGCGGAACTGGATCTTCAGGTCGACTTCCAACTCGGGCACCAGATCCTCGAGGGTGAGGTGTTCGCGGATATAGGCCTCAAAACGGTGACGGAACTCTTCCACGTTCTCGGGTTTCATGGAGAGACCTGCCGCATATTTATGGCCGCCAAAGTGCTCTAACAAATCGGAGCAATGGTCGATGGCGTCATAGATGTCAAAATTCTTGATGGAGCGAGCCGAACCGGTGATAAGGTCGTTGGCGCGAGTCAGGACGATGGTGGGGCGATAATAATAATCGGTGAGGCGTGAAGCCACGATACCGATGACGCCCTTGTGCCAGTTCTCGTTGAAGATGACCGTACTGCGAGCGTTGCGAAGCTCCTCGTCGTCGGCAATCATGTTGAGCGCCTCTTCCGTGATGCCGTTATCAAGCTCACGACGGGTATCATTGAGTTCATTGATGTTGGCAGCAAGTTTGAGGGCGTGTTCGCGTTGTTCAGCCAGCAGCAGACGGACTGAGTCGGAAGCTTTGTCGATACGTCCAGCAGCATTGATGCGAGGGCCGATCAAAAAGACCAAGTCGCTGATGGTGAGTTCACGGGTAAGCACGTTGGTGGTTTCGCCATCCACGCGGTCGGGGTCGCCCTCGCGGCGATAGACGTTGGCATGTTGCAGGATGGCTTCGATGCCTGGACGAGGCTTTTTGTTGAGCTGTTTCAAGCCATAATAGGCCAACACACGGTTTTCACCAGTGATTGGAACGATGTCGGCAGCAATGCTCACCGCCAACAAGTCGAGCAGTTCATAAACCTCATCGATGGGGAGGTTGAGCCTCATGGAGATGGCAGTGATGAGTTTGAAACCTACGCCGCAGCCCGACAACTCCTTGTAAGGATATTCGCAGTCGGGACGTTTCGGGTCAAGCACCGCCACAGCAGCAGGCAACTCATCGCCAGCACGGTGATGGTCGCAGATGATGAAGTCCACGCCTTTTTCGTTGGCATATTGGATGCGCTCCACAGCCTTGATACCGCAGTCCAAGGCAATGACCAACTTGAAGTCGTTGTCAGCGGCATAGTCGATGCCTTTGAAGGAGATGCCATAACCCTCGTCGTAACGGTCAGGGATATAGAACTCAATCTTCTTTTTCTTGAAGAATTTCTTCAGATAGGTGTAGACCAAAGCCACGGCAGTGGTACCATCCACATCGTAGTCGCCATAAATCAGGATCTTCTCACCATTGTCAATGGCTTTCACCACACGGTCGACGGCACAGTCCATATCCTTCATCAGGAACGGATCGTGAAGTTGTGTAAGAGAAGGGCGGAAGAAGATTTTGGCCTCGTTATAGTTGGTAATGCCACGCTGGACGAGCAAAGTGGCAAGGTTCTCATCAATGTTGAGAGCCTTAACGATCTCTGCAACCTGTTGGTTGTCAACCGTTTTATTTAAAATCCACTTTGTCTCCATTATCGTAATTTTGAATTTGTAAAAATAAGAAATATTTGAATTTCCAAAGAAACTATGAAAAAAATTTTTTTTTGGATGTCAAACTTGCATGGTGTCTCTATTTTTAATAATCTTGCAATATCATTTTTCCAAAAATTTTTAATCTTGAAAAAAATCAGAACTGCCTTAATATCAGTTTTTTATAAAAACGGAATAGATACCGTTGTTGCTTTGTTGAAGGCGCAAGGCGTGCAGATTTATTCCACCGGCGGAACATACGACTACATCCGCAATCTCGATCCCGCCGTGAAGACCGTGGAGTCACTGACCAGCTATCCCTCCATTTTGGGCGGCCGAGTGAAGACTTTGCATCCCAAAGTATTTGGTGGCATTCTGGGCAGAACCCAGTTGGAATCAGATCAGCGCGAGATGGCTCAGTATGAGATCCCCGCGTTCGACTTAGTGATCGTGGACCTCTATCCTTTCGAGGAGACCGTGGCCAGCACAACCGACGAGAGCGCTATCATCGAGAAGATCGACATCGGCGGCATCTCGCTGATCCGTGCCGGAGCCAAAAACTTCAACGACGTGCTCATCGTGCCTTCAAGGAGATATTACGATGAGTTGATTCACCTGTTGGAGACACAAAACTGTGAAACTTCGTTGGAAGACCGCCGTCGCTTTGCCTGCTATGCCTTCGCTGAGAGCTCGCATTACGACACCGCCATTCACAACTGGTTTGCTCCCGCTATGGCCTTGCGTTATGGCGAGAACCCCCACCAGAAAGGCTGGTTCAACGGCAATTTGGACGCCTTGTTCGAGAAACTGCATGGCAAAGAGCTGTCGTACAATAACTTGCTTGATCTCGACGCTGGGCTGAACCTGATTCGTGAATTCAACGAGCCCACTTTCGCCATCCTCAAACACAACAACCCCTGCGGCATCGCCTGCCGTTCCACAGTGAAAGAGGCTTATTTGGCCGCTTTGGCTGGTGATCCCGTTTCGGCTTTCGGTGGTGTATTAGTGTGCAACCGTCCTATCGACATGGCCGCTGCCGAGGAGATCAACAAGCTCTTCCTTGAGGTCATCGTCGCCCCTGGCTACGAACCCGGTGTGCTCGACCTGCTCTTTTCCAAGAAAAACAGGGTCGTCCTGAGGTTAAAGCAGGATTTATACGAAAAAGTGATGGTGAGAACCGCTTTGAACGGCTTCTTGATGGAAGACCGCGACCTCCACACAGAGAGTCCTGAGGACTTCAAGGTGGTCACCAAAGCCACACCTTCACCAAAGGAAATCGAAGACATGGTCTTCGCCAACAAGGTGGTCAAACATTGTAAATCCAACGCCATCACCTTGGCTAAAGACGGACAGCTTTGCGCTTCTGGCATTGGCCAAACTTCAAGAGTCGACTCTTTACGCCAAGCCATTGAAAAGGCCAAGTCGTTCGGTTTCGATCTTCACGGAGCCGTGTTGGCTTCCGATGCTTTCTTCCCCTTCGACGACTGCGTGAAACTCGCCCACGAAGCCGGCATCACCGCTATCGTGCAGCCAGGTGGCTCAGTCCGCGACCAAGACTCTATAGATTGCTGCGACCAATATGGAATCAGCATGGTATTCACTGGCTTCCGCCATTTCAAACATTGATATTTTTTATCTCATAACTTTTAACTTTTATCTAAAAAATGGGTGCTTTTTCATTCCTTAACAAAGAAATCGCTATTGACTTAGGCACGGCCAATACCGTCATCATATACAACGACAAGGTAGTCGTTGACGAACCCTCCATCGTGGCCATCCAGCGCGACACGAAGAAAATCATCGCTGTCGGTAAGAAAGCCATGATGATGCACGGCAAGACCCATGAGAACATTAAGACCATCCGCCCGTTGAGAGACGGTGTGATCGCCGACTTCCAAGCCGCAGAGCACATGATGCGCGAGATGATCAAGATGATCAACTTCAAGAACACTTTCTTCCCACCCAGCCTGAAGATGGTGATCTGCATCCCTTCGGGTATCACCGAGGTGGAGGAACGCGCCGTGAAGGATTCCGCTGAACAAGCTGGCGCTAAGGAAGTACGTCTGATCCACGAGCCTATGGCCGCCGCCATCGGTATCGGCATCGACGTGCTTGAACCTACTGGCAACATGATTATCGACATCGGAGGTGGTACTTCCGAAATCGCCGTCATCGCCTTGGGCGGTATCGTCAACAACAAGTCCATCCGTATCGCTGGTGACGACTTCAATGCCGACATCGAGGAATATATGCGTAAACAGCATAACATCATCGTGGGTGAGCGTTCCGCCGAGCGTATCAAGATCGAGGTGGGTGCTGCCATTCCACAGCTCGACAACCCGCCAGAGGACTTCGCCGTGCAAGGCCGCGACATGTTGAGCGGTATCCCGAAGGAGATCAAGGTGAGCTACTCCGAGATCGCCCACTGCCTCGATAAGAGTATTATGAAGATCGAGACCGCTGTGCTCAATGCCTTGGAGCTCACACCTCCTGAGCTGGCTGCCGATATCTTCCGCACGGGTATCTACCTCACCGGTGGTGGTGCCTTGCTCCGTGGCCTCGACAAGCGTCTGGCCGCTAAGACCAAGCTGCCTATCCATGTGGCTGAAGACCCGCTCCGCGCTGTGGCAAGAGGCACTGGCATCGCCCTGAAGAACTTCGACCGCTTCACCTTCCTCATCAAGTAAGGAATGTACAACCTCATACGATTCATACAAAAACACCATTTCGTGCTGCTCTTTTTGGTGCTCGAAGTACTGTGCATCGTGTTCATGACGATGACACAGAACTACCATCGCCAAAAGCGGATCAACACGACCAATGAAATCGTGGGCAGAATCTATGAGACCGGCACGGGAATAGGCGATTACTTCCGCTTAGGCAAGATCAACCGCGAGTTAGCCGAAGAGAATGCCCTGCTACGCCGACAGTTGGCTGTCACCACTGATACCACCAAAAGCTATATTGAGGTGATCAATGCCGACACCATATATGAATTCATCCCCGCCCGAGTGGTCAACAACACGGTGAACCGTCCCAACAACTATATCCTGATCAACAAAGGCGAAGCCGATGGCATTAAGAAAGATATGGGCGTCATCTCCAGCAGCGGCATCGTAGGCATCGTGTCAGACGTCAGTCAACATTACGCCTCGGTGATGAGCCTGCTGCACAGCTATACAACCATCAGCGTGCGTTTCAAGGACAGCGAACAGTTGGCCAACTTACGCTGGGAGACGACCAACTACCGCTACGGCATGGTCGATGATATCCCGACCCATTTGAGGCTTCAAAAGGGCGACACCATCGTCACCAGCTCCTATTCCTACATCTTCCCTGAAAACCTGATGGCCGGCACCGTGATGGAACTCATCCCCTCGCCCAGCGGCACACTCAACAAGGCTAAGATTAGATTTGCCACCGACTTCTCCTCCTTGAAAAACGTGTATGTGATTCACCATACCAGCAAGGCGGAAATTGATTCACTCATCCAAAACCAACCAAAGCTATGAACAGAAGTTTGCTAAATATCCTACGGTTTGTGGTGTTGGTGGTTGCTCAAGTACTGATTGTCAACCATATCCGCCTCGGCGGTTATGTGCATCCCTATATTTACCTCATCTTCGTGATGTTGCTGCCTATCAACATTCCAAACTGGCAACTGTTGATCTCGGGTTTCGGCATCGGGTTGGTGATCGACTTATTCATGGGCACCTTAGGCATGCATGCCGGTGCCACTACCATGATGGCCTTCTTACGACCCAGTATCATCAAACTCGTTTCAGGCACCCAAAAGTTCGAGAACATTAAAGAGCCCAATGTCAACCAATTGGGGTTCCCTTGGTTTGTGCGCTACACGATCTGCATGGTCGCGGTTCACAATTTCACGTTGTTTATGTTTGAAGGCTTCAGCTTCCACCTTGTGGGACAAGCTTTCTTGCGCATCCTGATCAGCGTTCCTGTGTCCGTGTTCCTGATTCTTTTGATTCTTTATCTATTCTCATCAACAACTAAGAAAAAAGAATTCTCGTAAATGGCAACCAAGGAAAAAAGCGTGTTCTTCTGCAAATCATGCGGTAATGAATCGCCGAAATGGTTCGGAAAATGTCCGGCCTGTGGCGAATGGAATACCTGTGTAGAAGAAAAAGAAGTAAAAAGTAAGAAGCAAGAAGACAGGAGGCAGAATACAGATGTTATACCGCTTCCGATCAAAGAGATAACCAACGCAGAAGAACAGCGTATCGTGCTGCCATACGCGGAGTTTAACCGTGTGCTCGGCGGAGGTTTGGTATTGGGTTCGTTGGTGCTGGTTGGCGGTGAGCCAGGCATCGGCAAATCCACTTTGCTGCTGCAGACAGCCTTACAACTCAACAAGAAAGTGCTTTACATCTCCGGCGAGGAGAGCCAGACCCAGATCAAGATGCGCGCCGACCGTGTGGGCATCAAGAACGAGAACTGCCTCATCCTTACTGAGACCGACACCAAGGAAATCCTGAAACATTTCAAGGATGTACAGCCCGATATCGTCATCGTCGACTCCATTCAGACGCTGAGCTCGCCTTACGTGGATGCCACCGCAGGCACCATCTCACAGATCCGTGAAACCGCCGCCGAGATGAACAAGATCGCCAAGTCGTACCAAGTACCCGTGTTCCTCATCGGCCATATCACCAAGGACGGCAGCATCGCAGGTCCTAAGATTTTGGAACACATTGTCGATACCGTCTTGCAGTTCGAGGGCGACAGGCATTACGGTTTCCGCATCCTACGGACCATCAAAAACCGCTTCGGATCCGCTTCGGAATTAGGCATCTTCGAGATGAACGCCACAGGTCTGCGCGAGGTCAACAACCCCAGCGAGTTCCTTTTGTCGCAACGCGACGAGGAGGTGAGCGGCATCGCCATCGCTGCCACTATGGAGGGACAACGCCCCATGCTCATCGAGACCCAAGCTTTGGTAAGCACCGCCGCTTACGGCACACCACAACGCTCAGCCACAGGCTTCGACACCCGACGAATGAACATGCTGTTGGCAGTATTAGAGAAACGTGCGGGCTTCAAATTGGGCATGAAGGACGTATTTTTGAACATCGCTGGAGGCATCCGCAGCGATGATCCCGCCTTAGACCTTTCGGTGGTCGCCGCAGTGCTGTCATCCAATGCCGACATCCCTATCGACAACCGTACAACCTTTGCAGCTGAAGTAGGTCTGTCGGGCGAAATACGCGCCGTCACCCGCATCGAGGCACGCATTGCCGAAGCCGACAAATTAGGATTTGAAAAGATCTTCATTTCAAAATATAACGCCAAAGGATTGGATACCAAGCGTTTCCATATCGAAGTGATCCCAGTGGCCACGGTCTATGACTTGGCAACGGAACTGTTCGGATAAACCATCATACCATGAACGACTGGCTGGCCTATTTTAGAAAAGACGGTAGTTTTTCGATTACGGAATCGGGAAAATGCCGTTTTGAACATGACCATCTAAACGTGAACAACGAGGATTATGCCATCGTGGTAGATGGCTTGATCCTCAACCAGCATGGGCTTCATGACCAATACCGAACCTTTGGTTTTTTTACCGAATTCAGAGGGCCTTTCACGGGGTTATATTACGACAAACACGCTCAAAAAGCCGTGGTTTTCACCAATCAAACTGGCGATTCCGCCGTGTTTTATTACCTCTCCGAAACCCTTCAAGCGTTCTCTTCAAACTTCAACATGCTGTTGGACTTCCTCCATCAGCAGCAGATTCCTATCCATTTGGATGAGAAAGCCGCCCATTGGATGCTCACCTTCGGGTATCTCATTGACGAGGCCACTTTTGCCCAAGAAATCAAGCGGCTGAGAGCAGGCAAGGCTTTGTATCTGGAGCAAGGACAATGGACCGAACGGCGTTATCACCTGTTCGATTCCAACTTGCTGGACATTACCGAAGATGAAGCTATCGAGCGCATTGACGTGTTGTTCCGTCAAGCAGTGAAACGCTGTTTCGACAAGGATTTGGAATATGGCTACACCCAACATCTGGTGGATATGAGTGCCGGCATGGACTCAAGGATGGTCAACTGCGTGGCCAAGGCCATGGGCTACGGTCCCATCACCAACATCAGCTACAGCCAGACAGGCAGCGAGGAAGAGCTGCTTTCCAAACAAGCTTCGAAACTGTTTGGTAATGAAATAATCTTTGAGCCATTGGACAATCACGAGTTCATCTTTGACATCGACGAGTTACTGAAAGGACATTTCGGAACCTATCTTTACAGTGGCATCACGGGCGGAGCGCGGTTGTTGGCAAAACTGGATTTCAACCAGTTTGGCACAGAGCAAACCGGCCAATTGGGTGACATAGCCATTGGCACATTCGTGAAGACCCCTTCCATTGCCGTAGATCCAGAAGCCGTGAGGCTTTCGCATCGGTTGCCCTTGCAATATGATCCTAATCCGGAAGGCTTTGAAAACCAAGATCTCTACAGCCTTTACACCCGTGGATTCATGGGGGCCATGTCGTCATGGTTTATCCGAAAACAATACACCTTCGCTCTCTCGCCTTTTACAGATGTCGATTTCATGAATTTCTGCTATTCACTGCCCATCGACATGCGGCGAAACCACAACCTTTATTGGAAATGGGTGGAGCGCTACTATCCAGAGGCGTTAAGCGTGCCTACCAGCCGCAAACGTGTGCCAACTACCACGACTCAAAAGACAGTGGCTTTGGCCTCAAAGGCTTTCCATAAAGGACAGAAAATCGGCCGAAAAATGCTATTCAAAGCAGGCTTGGTCCCGTCACGTGTCAACCCAAAATCTTCGATGAATCCCTACGAGTACTGGTATGACACTGATCTAAAAATGCGGGAGTTTTTCGACACCTATTATAATAAACACATCGACCTGCTCAGCGACAGACCCGAGCTGAGACGTGATGTGGAAACGCTCTTCCACAGTGATGTAATGTTGGAAAAACTGATGGCGCTTACCGTATTAGGCATGGCCTCACGGCTTTGATAATCTATCGGGATTCTGTTGCACAAACTGGGCCCATTGTGAACTGGCCGATTTGCGGCTATGTTTCGGCTTAGTGTAGTTGACGTCCTTGCCTCGGTCGAGGTAATGACAGACGGCAGCAGCCAGAGCGTCAGTGGCATCGAAATACTTCGGCATCTCGCCAAAATGCAACATGGCTTGAAGCATCTTTGAAACCTGTTCTTTCGAGGCGCTACCGTTGCCTGTGATGGTTTGCTTGATGGTACGTGGGGCATACTCAAAAATGGGAATGTCGCGATACAAAGCGGCAGCCATAGCCACTCCTTGAGCCCTTCCCAGCTTCAACATCGACTGGACATTTTTGCCGAAAAACGGTGCCTCAATGGCCAATTCATCAGGGTGATATTCGTCGATGAGCTCCAACATTTTTTCGAAAATCATCTTCAGCTTCATAGCTTGGTTGGGCAGTTTGTTGAGCTTGATGACATCCATACGAATGATACTCAGCTCCTTGCCTTTTTGTTGCACCAAGCCAAAACCCATCACCATAGTGCCTGGGTCGATGCCTAATATGATTTTCTCGACTTCCACCATAATCGGATGGATTACATCAGTTTCTGATAGAACTGCCACCATTTGTCGGGCAGCTCGTTGCGCATGGCTTGCTCGTAATCCTCCACGGAACATGGAATGTAGTGATGCCGCTCATAACGTGGGTCGTCGGCATGCATAAACGACATGTCGATCCACCATTTTCCAGTGACTTTATGGCAAAGGAAAATGACGTTTTCTTCGCCATCGCCAATCTGAACGTTATAGCGCTTAAAGTCCTCACTGTCTTGGGTCGGGATGTCATCCTGACGGCTGCTGAAGCCTTCAATGAAATACCAAATCATCTCAGCAATCAGGTTGGCAGTGCGTGAGTTGATGTCGTAATGCGGGTTGTATTCGAAGAAACCGATGGACGAAAGCTTGAAGTTCAAGCCGGCATAGCGAGTCATCTGGCAAGCATCGTCACCGTTGAAGCCGTTGGGCGAGGCGTTTTTCACGCCTGGAGCGTCGGCGGCACGGATGGCACCCATGTCGAAACTCACGATGTTGGCATTGCGGATCAGTGGCTCGGTTAACTCGATATGTTGTTTCAGAATACCTAAGCGATAGGTGTCGAACAACAACTGCTTCATCAAGTCAATGCTTTCATTGTCAACATAATACGACTGATAGCCGATATTAGTGAAGTTGAAAAGGAAGTTTGGCTGATGCAAGATGATGTGGCTTAAATAAGAATGGGAGTTAAGCCTTTCGTTGTCGTTGCCCAGGTCGAAAATCGGGTCTACCGTGGCGATATTGATCAATTTACCGGTGGGTTCATACACCTGATACATGGTGTATGTCATGTCCTGGCTACCCCCGATGATGATAGGCAGGATATGCTCTTTCAGCAGCTCAGTGAGCACCTGATTGAGCGCATAATAGGTGTCGCTGATCTCTTTTCCTGTCTTGATATTGCCGAGGTCAACGATTTTGAGGTCTTCCCAGTGGTTGAAAAGTTTGTAAAATGCCTTTCTGATGTAATCGGCACCGTCGGCGCAGCCGTGGTTGTCGACAGCGCCGCGTTCTTCCTTGACGCCAACCAGCGCCAGTTGAAAGCCCTCAAGGGCGGGGAAATCCTCCTCATCGCGGAAGATGGTGAGGGTTTCCCCGAAGGTGTTTTTACCGGGACGGACGTTGGCGGTGAAGCACTTGTCCGACACCGGCTCTAAAAACATGCTAATATCCATGTTTAGGTGAGAGGTTAGAGGTGAGAGGTGAGAAGTGAAAGGTTTTGCTACCGAAGGTCACCTCTCATCTTTCACCTTTCACCTTTCAATTACTTATAGAGTTTCTGCCAGTTCTTGTACTCACGCTTTTGCCAAGGAGCGTTGTGGTAGGCGTAGCTGACGATGGCGGGGATGACGGTAGTACCTTCGGCATAGACCATCTGTTGCAGCTCTTCGCTCACCTTACCCCAGCTACCAGCTTCAAGCAGTGTTGAGGATGAGCAAGCGCCGTCACGCACGTCGGCCACAGTGATCTGGATGGCATATTTGTGCATGGGCACCTCGTGACCGAGGATCTCAGCGCAAACCACGGTGTCCTGAGCGAAGTTCTTAGGAGTACCGCCGCCGACCATGAAGAGGCCGCTCTCGGGGCTGTTCATCTTGATCTCAGTGAGTTCGAGGAAGTCGGCCACTGAATCGATGCTGACGTAAGGCTTACCGGCTTTCTTGCGGAGCCACTGGTGCTTGCCGATACCGAAACCAGCCGAACTGTCGCTGAAGGCGGGACAGAAGATCGGCACGCCGCATTCGTAGCAGGTCTGGATAAGGCTTTCTTTCTTCACACCGTGACCGTTGGCCAGCCATTTGCCCACTTCATAGAGGAACTCGCGGCTGCTGTAAGGACGGCACTCGAGGGTGTCGGCCACGTCGCAAGTAGCTTGGTCGCAGGCCTGCAGCTCTTCCTCATCGATGAAGGTATCATAGATACGGTCGATGTAGAGTTCACGCAGCTTGGTGTCGGGGATGACGTTTTCCTTGGTGCCAATGTAATGCTTGTAACCGAGGGCTTCGAAGAGGTCCATGTCGATGATGCTGGCACCGGTGCTGACCACGGCATCAACCATCTTGTTCTTAACCATCTCCACGTACACCTGCATGCAGCCGGCAGCTGAAGTTGAACCAGCGATGGTGAGGATGTTGGTGCAATCCTTCTCGGCAATCATCTGGCAGAGGATGTCAGCAGCGCGGGCCGTATCACGTGAGGTGAACGACATCTTGCGCATAGCGTTGATCAATTCGGTTGAGTCGTACTTCTTAATGTCGATGTGTTCGACAACGTCTTTCAGAAGGTCTTTTTTCTCCATGTTATTTAGTTTTTAAATGATTATTTTTTCTTGGTTGTCGTTTTCCGTTTGGGAGCCGCTTTCTTCGGTGCAGCCTTGGGGTCGGCTTCCACCAACTTCAGGCAGTCATCGTATGTCAACGACTTGGGATCCACATCCTTGGCGATGCGGTAATTCTTCTTCTTATAAGAAACGTAGGGACCGAAGCGGCCGTTCAGCACCTTCATTTCGGGATCATTTTCAAAAGTCAAAATGGTGTTTTCAACATCCTTCTGGCGTTTCTCACCGATAATCTCTATGGCACGCTCAATGTCGATCGTAGCCGGATTGTCAGTCTTTGCCAAGCTGTAGAACGTATTGTTGTGCTTCACGTATGGACCGAAACGACCCACAGAAACGCTCACTTCCTTGTCTTCGAACTGTCCCAAGATACGTGGGAACTCGAACAGTTTCAGCACCTCTTCCAAAGTGATGCTATCGATGCTCTGATCCTTGCGGAGGCCTGCGAAACGGGGCTTTTCCTCCGACTCGGTGTCGCCAATCTGAGCCACCGGACCGAAACGACCCACCTTCACGTAGACGTTCTTGCCTGTTGCGGGATCCACGCCCAACAGCTTCTCGCCGCTGAACTTGCCTGAATTCTCGGTAGTGCTCACCACTTGCTTATGGAACACGCCGTAGAAGTCCTTGATCATCTTATTCCAAGCGCGTTGGCCTTCGGAAATCTGGTCGAATTCCTTCTCCACGTTGGCAGTAAAGTTATAGTCGATGATATTCTCAAAATATTGCAGAAGGAAACGGTTGACCAACACGCCAATGTCGGTTGGCAACAGCTTGCCTTTTTCGGCGCCATAGTTTTCCTTACCCGTCTTCTCGGTGATCTTGTTGTTTTTCAAAGTGATCACGTTGAAAGTCTGGGTGACACCTGGGATGTCGCCACGGGTAACGTATTCGCGTTTCTGGATGGTGGAGATGGTCGGTGCGTAGGTTGAAGGACGGCCGATGCCAAGTTCTTCCATCTTCTTCACCAAGCTAGCCTCGGTGTAACGCAATGGGTGACGGGTATAGCGCTGCTGAGCTTCCATCTTCTCGAGGTCGAGGTTCATGCCGACTTCGATTGGGGGCAACACGCTCATTTTGTCCTCGGCGCGATCGTCATCGTAGCTCTCCATATAGACCTTCAGGAATCCATCGAAGAGGATAACCTCACCGGTAGCCGTAAATTTCTTGTCGGACGATGAGATACCGATATTGACGTTGGTACGTTCAAGCTGAGCGTCAGCCATTTGCGATGCGATGGTACGTTTCCAGATGAGTTCGTAGAGACGGCGCTCATCGGCGGTACCTTTAATAGTATGTTGGTCCAAGTAGGTGGGACGGATAGCTTCGTGAGCTTCCTGAGCACCCTTGGTCTTAGTCTGGTATTGACGTGTTTTGACGTATTCGGCACCGTAGTTTTCGGTGATTTCCTTCTTGGCCATTCCGAGGGCAAGCGAAGAGAGGTTCACGGAGTCGGTACGCATATAGGTGATTTTACCTGATTCGTAGAGTTGTTGGGCGAGACGCATGGTGTTGGCCACCGAGAAGCCCAACTTACGGGCGGCTTCCTGCTGCAAGGTGGAGGTGGTGAAAGGAGGTGCCGGATATCTTGAAGCCGGTTTCTTTTCGATGTTTTCCACTTTATAGCTGGCGTTGACGCACGATTCTACAAAAGCGCGAGCTTCCTTTTCGGTTTCGAAACGGTTAGGCATCTCAGCGGCAATAGTATGTTCCTGTCCGTTTTGGATGAATGAGAACTGTGCCGTCACGCGATAGGAGCTGGTCTGCTGGAAATTCTTGATTTCTTCCTCGCGTTCCACGATGAGACGCACTGCAACGGATTGCACACGGCCGGCGGAAAGTGATGGCTTCACCTTCTTCCAAAGCAATGGCGATAGTTCATAACCTACCAAACGGTCGAGCACGCGACGAGCCTGCTGAGCGGCCACCAAGTCCATGTCGATGGTACGAGGATTTTCGATGGCGTTAAGGATAGCCGTCTTAGTAATCTCGTGAAATACAATACGTTTCGTGTCTTTATTTTTCAGATCCAAAGCCTCATAAAGATGCCATGAAATGGATTCTCCTTCGCGGTCCTCATCGGATGCGAGCCAAATGGTTTGGGCTTGATTGGAGAGTTTTTTCAGCTCTGCGACCAGTGCTTTTTTGTCGTCACTAATTTCATATTCAGGCTCAAAATCCTTTTCTATGTTGACGCTGAGTGTGTTTTTGTTCAGATCGCGGACGTGTCCGTAGCTTGACTTAACGGTATATTCCTTTCCTAAAAATCCTTCAATAGTCTTGGCTTTTGCTGGAGACTCGACGATTACTAAGTTTTTTGTCATATCGTTTCTTCGTTTCAACAAGGAGGGCTTTCCTCCCAAATTCGGCCGCAAAATTAGTAGAATAAAATCGTATGGCGTGAATTTTTTTGAATTTTTTTATTTTTGCGTTATGAACAAATTGGTTTTAACGGCTATTGAAGCGGCTCGCAAGGCGGGTCGAGCCATTATGGAAATTTATGTCCATCCTTTTGAGGTTTACACGAAAGATGACCAGTCGCCGGTGACCCAAGCTGACCTTCGGGCGAGTAATATAATAAAGGAGTATTTGAAGCCGACGGGGATCCCTTTTGTCAGCGAGGAGGACTTACCGCCTGATCGTTCCAAGTTTGGGCGTTATTGGTTGGTGGATCCTCTGGATGGCACCGCCGAATTCGTGAAACGCAATGATGAATTCACGGTGAATATCGCCTTGATTGAGAACAAACGACCTGTTATCGGCGTCATCTATGCACCAGTGCTGGATAAGTTATGGGCAGCAGAAAACGGCAAATTATTACAAGCAAACCTTTCATCTTTCACCTCTCAACTCTCACCTTTCACCGTTTTGGTCAGTCGTTCCCATAGAACTCCCGAGGTAGATGAATATATAGATAAGGTGTTGCGGCCAGAACATCCCGATTTGGTGATCGACACCCAGGGCAGCAGCTTGAAATTTGCCCGTTTAGCTGAAGGCACCGCCGATGTATACGTCTGCTACAGTAAGACCAAAGAATGGGACACCGCCGCCGCTGATGCCATACTTACCGCCGCCGGCGGAAAAGTTCTAAAAATCAGCGATGGAAAACCTTTGGAATACGACAAAAAAGATTATCCTAATCCTCCTTTTGTAGCTTGGGCACCAAATAAACAATAACTTTGTAGCCATGAAAAGATACTTAATCATCATTGCCCTGCTTTGCCTCGTTGGAAGCTTCCATGCCCAAAACACTACCATCATTCAAGGGGTTGTCAAAAACGAGAAAGGTCAACCCATTGAGAATGTGAGTGTCTATGTCAAAGACTCCTTATTGGTTTCCATTACGGATGAACAAGGCAATTTCGCTTATCATCGCGCCGTGAAAGGCGATCGTCTTCGCTTTGCCCACATGGGCTATGAACCAAAGAATTATACGATCCAGGGCAAAGATCTGGACGGTCAACCGATCAGTATCAGCCTGAAAACCAAAAGACATGAGTTGCTCGAAGTAGAGGTGACTGCTAATGCGCCTCACGTCGCCTTTGACAACCCCGTGCGCAGTGTGCTCGACTATGTGATTGCTGACGATGGCATCTACCTCCTTGCCTACCGTAGTCGCAACACCTCGGTGCTTCACCTTTCATTTGAGATGGATACCTTGCACGAGCTGATCCTTTCGTCGGCCTATAAGAATTTGTACAAAGATTTCTATGGCTTTGTCCATGTGGTCAGCGACGAAAACGCCTGCCAATTGAGCTTTACGATGACCACGGACGGAAGGAAAAAGGACATGTTTCTATGCGCGCCCCTGTCGCTGAACCTCTTTTACAAGAACTTTGCTCCCATCGTGGCTGCGTCGGATAGCGTGGTCATCACGGGCCGTTACGCTTTCTATGGCACGGAGCAATACTATTACTGCGTCACCCCGACTGCCGACACGATGTATCTGCTGGAGCACATCGTGGATGAGAAAATGCGTGATGACATCTTAGATCTGTATCGTTTTGGCGTGGATAAGTTTCATTTTTATGCGCTCAACTTCTATCCGACCATATTTTACATTTACAACCCGATCTATGGCCTCGACAATAAGTTTTACCTCTTTGCTTACGCCGATGACCAGACCATTGTTTACGATGCCGTTGGCAAGGAATTGGAGCGCTATCCGCTCATTTATCATGAGCAAACCCGATGGGATGGTACTAAGGTACAGGATAGACGTTGGAAGAAATCCATGATTGTTGACCGGGCACAACGAGAGTTTTATTCGTTTTTCGTTGATGACGGTCTCTGCACTTTGATGCATATCGACCTCAAGACCGGCACAGCCAAACCTGTTCTTGACCTCAGCGGCTATCCTTTTGCCGAGATGACCCGAATACACAACGGCGTGGTGTATTTCCTGTACCCCACAGGGAAAAACCACCGCCAAGCTTTATATCAGGTGAAAATAGAACCTGACTAATCACCGCCGTGTTCCTGCTTCCATTCCGAAGGGGTAACTCCACACGAGGTCTTGAAGGTGCGTAAAAAAGTCTTTTCATTGGTGAAACCCGCCTCCTTTGCCACCTGCGAAAGACGCATCGTGGGCACTTTGCGCATCAATTCTTGGGCATAACGGATACGGTAACCGGTCACAAAGGCGGGGAAGGTCGTGTTCAACTCACCGTTCAGACAAGCTGAAAGGTAGGTGGTATTGGTTCCCAAGGCTGCGGCCACATCGGCAATTCGCAAATCCTTGTTCCGGAAGAGCTGCTTTTCTTCCATCAATGCCTTGAGTTTTTCTCCCAAGTCTGTCTTTTCCTGTATCGGCAGATCTTCCTCTTTGACCTTGGGAGTTGTCTCTTTCTGATGTTTTCTCTTTTTAACTACAATGGCCAAACACAAACCGATTAAGACCATCAAGCCTATGATCATGGCAAACAAAACCCTGTTTTGTTGGGGTTGTGTATTGGGATAAAAGGCATACACCGTAGCACTGCTTATGAAATTGGAGCAATTCATGCCACCAACGATCACAAAACTACCGTCTGGAAGCAGCAATTCATAGGGGTCGCTTGGTAGGTTTTCCAAAGGCCGTGTGTAATGCATGGAAAGCTTTGCCTTTCCGCCTTGAAGCGCTGGTTGATAGGCGATTTCAGCCAAATAAACACGCTGCCCATCCAAACCCATGAGCCATGCGGTTCCTGTTTCGGGATCCGTCCAAAACGAGCCCGTATATTGGATGGAACCCCAGGGTCCCTCTTTTGGCAACGCTTGTTCCATGGACAACAGCGAGAAGCCTGTGCTGTCAACAAGCATGGGAGCCCATTGTCTTTCGGCGTTCATGGCGGGGATCAGGAAGGTGTGTTCCGCTAAGCGATAGGCATCGGCCTGTACGTTGCGGTCCGTTGGAGTTTGGGGAAGCCATGCTGCCAACAAATCCACCGAAAAAGGCTCTCCTTTGGTCTGGTCAACAACATTTTGGGTGCCAATTCCATAACTCCCGTAAGTGCCACCAATAATCCATACGTTGTCGTTAGTGACAGGTAGGAGAAAGGGGTAGCTGCGATTGTTCGCTGCCGTGTCAATCCATTGGGCTTCCACGGAATCAATATAGATTTCGGTGACATCGGTGGCGTACCAGTTTCCGCTGATCACAATCTCGCCATGCTCCAACTCCAAAGCACTGGCATGTGCCCGTTTTCGGTCCATGATGGGTTTAGGCGCAAAGCTGTGTGTGGCGGAATGATAACATTCCACTCCCCAAGTCTGTCCTACCCCGAAATCCTTTTCATAACCACCGCCTATCAATACATCGCCGTCTTTCAGCACAAGGGCAAAGGGGGTGTCGTGCGGATAGAGCGTGGGGATCTGATGCCATTTTCCGTTTTTATAATACTCCGCTGTTGGAGAGGGCACAAATCCTGTGGTATGTCCTCCCACGACTAAGATATGGTCATCGGCCCACACTAAGGCATGGCCCGCGCGAGGCGTGTTCATTTCAGGCAACGATTCCGTTTCCATTGGAACAAAGGGAATGTCACCCACAAAAAGCGTTTCGGGTTGCTGTTGGCAGGAACACAGCAACAAAAGCAGCAGAACCGATAGCAATACTCGTTTCATGTCACAAAGATAGGTGTTTTAACCCTCCGTAATTGCTTTTTGGGGAAATTGTCACCTTTTTTTAGAAATTGTCACCTTTTTTAGAAATTGTCACCTAAATTTATTGAAATCGTCACCTTTGGAAAACAACAAGTTAGCAGAGGCCTCCTTAAATTTGCACAAAACTAAAAATTTATTTGCCATGCCTAAGTTTTGTAATCAATGCGGAGCCCCGTTACAAGAGGGCGTACGTTTTTGCACCAATTGTGGAGCCCAAGTTGCTGTACCAACACAACAACCTAAACCCCAACAAGAGTACAAACAACCTCAACAACCTCAACAGCCTCAACCATCCCCAAAGAAAACCCTGCATGAGTTTGTTGATGCTGCCGATGATAAACCAACCAATGGTATTGATTGGAAGCAATTCAAACCCAAAATTGAAATCGGGAAGCCACAAATTACTTTCATCAGCAAGGGCAAGCTTATCGCCATCGCCATTGGCGTCGGCATTTTGATTTTAATTGCGTTGTTTTCAAAATAATACACAATGAACAGAAACATCCTCAAATGGATCCTCATCGCGGCCGTCATCCTCGGAGCCGCAGGCTATTTGATTTTGAGCGAAATGCCTTCGGGCAAAAAGAGCTCGCACCCAAAAGGTAAGAAAGAACAAGTTGTAACAGGCCACAGCAAGGCCTTCAAGATTGAGCCTGTCGAAGGCATCACCATCAGCGCGCCAAAAAATGCCTTGGATAAGGACAGGGTGTTCGAGCTTACTCCTGTGGATGACAAGACTTATGACAAGGTTATGGCGCAACTCGAAGAGTCGGATGTCAGGCCCCTGATGGTCTTTGAGCTGGACGCAGGCCTGAAGCCCGATGACCGTCTTCCCGGAGACTATGAGGTAACAATGGACTTGGATGGTATGGGCATTCCACGCTGCCTGCACGACAACGTGGCCATCTTGCGCGGCACCGGCTCCGACAAGGAACTGGCCTTCTCCGAGTACAACACCCACGTCAAAGACGGCAAACTCACTTTCCGAAGCAACCGCAACTCCAAACTGATTCTCGGACTGCGGCACAGGCCCGAATTTATTTTGAAATCTTTCTATCATATGTACTTCAAAAATCCTCTTACTTACTTTCAAGAGGCAATGAGCACATGGGGGTCGGGGGCAATTGAAACAATTCATATGTATTATGATGACCCAACGTATATCACGATATTGGTTGAGCATGAGAGCGGTAATTTCAGACTTCATTTTCGTTTCAAAGACACTGAAAACGCCCAACACTTTGATAAATATTGTGCCAACGACAAGGCGTTCGAGAAGCGCATCAACGAGTTGGAAAAAGAGGCACACCGCCTGTGGAAAGCCAAGGTACAAGAGGAAGTCGAAAAGAATCAAAAAGGAGATAAGAATTTCAGCTTTTTCAAATGGGCTTTCTCTGACAAACAGGTGGATGCCATCAAGGCGGGCATCAAAGAAGAGACCATCTTGGACAGCTTGGTCAGCAAGGATCTCAAGGATGGCGAGCTTGCCCGATTGCAGGCAGATCCTGACGGCAACTTGCCCAAGAGCATTGAAAACATCATTAATCAGATTATCCGGGCCAATCAATATCTCGATGCCATATCGCTCCACAAACTTGACATGTTTATAGATATCTTTTTGGTGGACGATTGGGCGACAAAGGCCGAAGGATCTGCCAAAACATATTGGGTTTACGACGGTTACATGTTCCTAAATTATAAATATTATTTCGACAAAGGTCCAGATAAAACCCAGGTTACTTTCGTTCACGAACTCGGGCATTTACGGCAACAAGGCTATTATGGGATGAGTGCAAGCCGTGAAGCCCAGGAAGCCACAATCGTCGTATTGGAACGCGATGCCGCCAGGCAATGGCACAAGGACGGTTTTTTCGAGGCTGACCCTGAAAGCATTGAATCAGAAGCTGCGTACATGACAGGAAGAGATGCATACCAGTATTATGGATATCCTTTGGACAAGGCGTTCAACACACCATCTGATTGCTATACTTTAGCCTCTGCCATTGAGGGCATCCGGGAAGGCGTAGGCAAAAAAAGTACGAACATGTCATCTTTCATCTCTAGTTTTAAAACACACGGCCCTCATAAGAATAGCTGGACCGAGTGGATAAAATGGGCTTTGGATATTGATGATGAGCAACTCAACAAAGGCTGGGAACATTTCGCAGCCAAGAATCTGGTACAGATACTCCCGCTTCAGCGCAGTGCTGTTAAATTGCCCAAAGACGTTGCTACGATTTACTTGGATTTGAAACCAGACAACCCCGTAGAACAACTGCAAAATAAAAGGTTCTCCAGGGACTATGCCGTCAATACTTTCTGGCTAAACATCACACCTCAAAGAACTAAAGGCAAAGCAGAAGAGGCGAATGTCTTTGTGTATTGCAAGGAAAAGGAACCTAATCCATACGTGAGTTTTTACTGGTCTGACTATAGATACAATGAGTGTTATGTTTACAAACGGGATGGAAATTCATGGGGAACCCATTTATCGGAGGCAAAACCGTCTCTCTTTTACGCAGGAAACAGGGCTACTGACTACGATAAAAAAAGAGATGGTTCTTACAAACTCGATCCAGAAGGAAATAAAATCGCATTGAGTCCAGAATTAAAATCTGGCTATCAATTAGCCGTCGTCACCACGTCCCAGTCCAAAGGACCCAAATGCAATTACTACGTTGTGGCCCTCTTCAAGCCTGAGGCTCCAGAAATCCGAAAAGTCAAAGAAGACCAAATCACCTTTATCGTGCCCAAACCAGCCCGTGTGTTGACCAAGGAAAAACTCATCTCCGGCGTTTTGGTGACCTATAAGGACAAAAACGGAAAAGAAATCACCCGCGAAATCGAACCCAAGTATTTCGGCAAAAAAGCAACATGGACACTAACGGGGTGCAGCAAAAAGGGTAATAGCTTCACGCTTTCTTTGCATTGGTTCTACAAGCTAGACGAACAAACCACCTACGTCTCGCCCGAAAGCGATCCTGCACAATGGGGTGCCAAAGGCGACCAGCCCGAAGAAGAAGAATTGGTACTGACCAAGGAACCCGAAACCAACTACTGGAAACAAGTGAGCAGTAGGATGACGATGAAAAACACTTCCATCGATGTTAACGAAAGCAACGACGACGAGGTGAGCAGCGACTACCGCAGCATCGATCTGCAGGCAGCCAAGACGGGCCGCAGCCTTGAATTCACCGGCATGGGCGCTACCGAGGAAAAAACGAAAGAAAAAGGACGCGTCTATGTGCAAGACATCTTCATCGAGGGAACGCTCACCTACACGGAGCCTCCAAAGTTCTGGATTCCCACACAGCAATACAAAGCCCATTGGGAAATCGCCGACGATCCTTACCTGACAAAAGTCGAGGATCCGTTTGTGTTTGAGGCGAAAAACACCAGCTCCGACCAAGCGGCCTGCGCGCAGTCGAAAAAAGACAAGATCGACAACGGCCGCTCGCCGGTAGGCAAGGCGAACTGGCTGCGCGGCGCTTATACCACTTTCGAAGCCCGTCATCCGGAAAAGAACGGCCCCAAGTCGTTCACGCTGACGCAAACCTACTCCATCAAAGAACGACATGGCTCCGACCTGATGGCCACCGTCACCTTCGTGTATAATTATGAATGGGTAGGCGAAGAAGAACCAGAGCCCGAAGTGGAAGAAGAAACCGTTCCAGAAGGCGGTGGCTGGAAGCTCGTTAAAACGGAGACAAACGATAGTCATATGACTTTCAAAACTAAAAACGGTACCACCGCAACTATTAGTGGAGGTGCAGGTGAATACACCGTACATATCGACTATGTAGGAAATGTTGATGTAAAGACAGATCATGGATGGATGATGACTCAGGAGAAAGACTTGATTGCCACGGTTGATCGCCGAATGCACTTCGACACTCCAAAATCTTTCTACCTCCCAAGAGAAAAAGGTCCTGGCTACGTGATAGAAGAGGTTCAAAAAGAGAATAAAAGACGAGGCTCCCTACCCCCACGAGAATCATCAGATTATTATCCTTCAGGATATATTGAAATTAAGAATGATGTTCGCTTTGAATATGAGCGTATTAATACTATTATCTATAATGCCGTTGGTTCGGGTGATAGAGATGCTGCAAAAAAACGGAAGGAAATACCAGGAACGTTTATTCCTACACCCTGGGGTGATATGAATGGGTTTAAAATCTTTTTACTTATCAGCACACAATTCCCTGAGTGCTATATGACCAAAACTTACACTTACGAATGGGTGGACGGCGGCAAAAAAGCCGAGCCAGTCAAGGAGCCCGCCAAGGAAAAACCGATCACTGGCGGCCACTGGAAACTGATCCATACTGGAGTTTCTACCGAACAAGGTATGATCACCGGCTCGGCTAAAGGCATCACTATTCAGGGTAGCAATGGACACTACACAGCCCATGTTGAGAGAGACGGTATGATCAGCGACCGCGAAATCAACTTCGAAAAGCCCAAATCCGTGTATATGCCCGGAGAGGAAATCACCCTGAAGGTGACCAATGAGAAACCAAAGATCAAAGGCGGTAAAGAAGGCATGTCTTACGGTGACATTGTGTTTTCAACAGGCCAATGGGACGGCTGTGTCGAATACGAAGGTGATTGGGATGATAAACCTTCCTATAGCAACAAAAAGGTTATGGGTGTAGCCAAAGGTTCCGCCCCATCTAAACCAGGAACACCCGGCGCGGTGGGCTTTTTCATAACAGAATACATCAAGGTTTATGGAAGTATGTCTAAAATAAGCACCACTTATAATTATGCATGGGAGGAATAAATAATGAACAAACTCAAAATATCCATTATACTGCCGATGATCGGTCTTTGCTTGCTCACGGCTTGTGGCCTTTGGCATCCCAAGCCGCCTGTCGATAACGACCCCTGGCTTACGCCTGACGAGGCCTACGAGGATGAAACCGCCCGCACGGGCATGGACGGCGGCGCCTTCGTGACAAGGGGTCTTAAAATCCGAAATCCCGACAGCCTTGCCGCCTTGGAGGGTTACACGCCCAATACCTACGTCCTTTCCAACGGCGGTTTCGACACGCTTCCCGACGGACACATCGTCTATCGTCGCTACGACGACGGCATGCTGCGCTGCCGCGTCTGGGTCTTGGGTCCCCGTCCCGAATACAAGCTCTTTTATTTCGACGAACAAGGCTTCCTCGCCCCCGATACCATCGCCTTCGACGGCTACAGCACTGCTGCCGACGGCTCATGGGACGAAACCAAACCCCGCCGAGATCAACACCGACAATAAATAAAACTTGAATACACCATGAAACTGAATCTGAAAAAAAGTCTTTTAACCGCGCTGATGCTTTGCTGCGCCCTCCAAATGGCTTGGGCCGATGGTTGGAAACTCACAGGAACCAAGGTGAACGGCACCGGTGGACGCTGGGAAAACGGCCAAAAAGTCCGTATCGATTGTTCCTATAAAAAAGGCGTGTTCCAATACGAACGCAAAGTCACCAACGGCACCCAGATGGATGTCTATTCCTCCAAGGCCACATTCAACGAACCCCAAAAGAGCTATGCCCCTGGTGAGGATATCTCGGTGCGTATCGTTTTTTCCGAAAAAGGACCACGGCTCAACTATTCACCATACGCCAAAGTGACGGTGAATGGCTATCCGGCGACTGATGCTGCCGGACGCAACCAAGTGACCCCACCTGAGACTGTGACCCTGATGTCGAAGACCCCCTCAAGCGGTGCGGAAATGACGATCGTGTACACTTGCAACGGCATGGAAGCCATTTATACCTACGCATGGGACGGTGAAATGGTGGCTTCTGCCCCCAACGCTGCTTCCAATGTTGCTCAAGACATCGAATCCACCGAAACAACCCCATTGGAAGAGGTATCAACTTGGGAAGAAGAAAGTGTAGCGACGGAATCTAACGAAGCATGGGAGACGTTTGAAGACACTGGTTTTGAAGACATTGATGAAGTGTATGCCGAAGAACCTGAAGCTTCCGAAGCAGCCTATGAAAACGATGAAGACGCTTACGAGGAAGCCAATGACGAAGATGACGAAGAAGCATACTATGAAGAGTGGAATGATGGTGAAAAGCGTCCGATAATCAAATACATTATCGTCATCGGTATAGCAGCTATCCTTATTGGGCTGATACTCTTTTTATTCAATAAGAAAAACAAAAAAACCGTAGAAAAAGAAATATTCATTGAAGAGGAGGAACCCATGATGGAAACACCGAAACAACACGTATGCCCCAATTGTGGCGCACCGGTCACTGAAGGCAGCCGCTTCTGCGAAGAATGTGGCACCCCACTACAAGGACCCAAATCCACCATTACCTATGGTCTCACCATTTTGATACTGGTGGCGTTACTGCAAAGCTGCAGCCTGGTAAAAAGTACTGAGTCACCAGACTATTCCGTTGCCACCGTTTCCAACGCTTCCCTATTGAAAAACACCAACACGAAAGGCGTAAAGACCTACACGCTTTCCAATGTGGACAGCAAGACGCTATCGAAGGAGGATACCAAGCAACTTGATGCCTTGGCTAAAGAAATCAAGGGAATTGGCTCCTGTCAAGTGACTGTGATCGGCCATGCCGACAATACCGGCACCTCCGAGGTAAACGAGGCTGTGGCCGTCAATCGTGCCCGAATGGTCGCCGATTACTTGAAAAAGAAAGGTGTTAAAAACATTACCTCGAGCGGGGAATCCTACAACCATCCCGTGGCGGGCAACGACACAGCATCAGGCCGAGCCAAGAACCGACGTGTGGAGATCTACGTATCTACCGTCGGGAGGTATAATCCATACAAGTAATACCTCTAAGATCTATTAATTTCGTGATACTTTTTATTCGGGAGAAATAAATCTTTAAGAATCATTTTTTTATATTTGTCCCGTAAAAGAATGAATCTTTCTTTATAAAAAGATAAATTTTATATATTTATGAATAAAAAGTTTTTACTATCATTTTTGCTTGCCCTGTTGCTCGTCCCTTTGGGTTTGCAAGCCCAGAACATCATGGTTACAGGTAAAGTAATCTCCAGCGACGACGGATTGGGGCTCCCTGGTGTCAACGTCACCGTAAAAGGTGTCAGTGGTGGCACCGTTACTGACATTGACGGTAACTACAGCATCAGCGTCAATCCCAAAGGAACCCTGGTATTCGGCTTTGTGGGCTTTACCCCCCAAGAGATCCCAGTGAACGGCCGCAACAAGATCAACGTCACCCTTGAGCAGGATGCTCAGATGTTGGATGACGTGGTGGTGACTGCCTTGGGCATCAAACGTCAAAAACGAGAACTCGGCTATGCCACAGAAGAAATCGGAGGCGACCTGGTTGCGCGATCGGGTTCGGGTAGCGTGATTAGCGCTCTTAGCGGACGCTCGGCAGGTGTGCAGATTATTAATCCAACAGGTGTCGATGGTGGCTCTTCACGTATCGTCATCCGTGGTAACAATAGCATCTTCGGCGACAACCAGCCGCTTATCGTAGTAGACGGAGTGCCGATGAGCAACGAAGGCGGCGTCACTGAATGGAGCGGCGGACGCGACTGGGGTACTGCCCTCAACAACATCAACCAAGAAGACATCGAGAACATCGACATTCTCAAGGGCCCTACTGCGGCAGCTCTTTACGGTTCACGAGGCGGTAATGGCGTGTTGCTCATCACCACCAAGAAAGGTAGCAAACAACGTGGTTTGGGCATCTCCTATTCCGTCGGCTATAAGGTAACACAGCCTTATCTCTATCGTTCGGTCCAAAACAAATACGGCGCCGGAGGTCCTATCACTTTCCATACACCTACTCTCACCCCGATTGATGGAATGGTTGACGACAATGGAAACCAGGTGTATGAATACCCAGGTATTTACAGCGTCGACGACGGTCCGGCGGGTGAACCTACCAACACCACCTTCGGTTATTACGGCGCTGCCCAAAGCTGGGGTCCTGCCATGAACGGCGAAAGCGTGCTTTGGTGGGACGGCGTAGTGCGTGACTATTCACCACAGCCAGACAACCTCAGTATGCTCTACAAATATGGTCACACTTTGAACAACAACATCGCACTGCAAAATGCAGGCGACTTTGGAAGCATCCGCGTGTCGTTCACCGACTCGAGAACCGATGCCATCATCGACAACTGCAACCTGCGCCAAACCACAGTTAATGTGGGATCGTTGCTCAACGTGTCCGACAAGATCAAAGTGGATGTGGCTTTCACTTATTTGGACTACTTCCGTCTGAATTCTCCTGAAATCGGTGAATCGCAGAGTAACTTCAATAAAGGCTTGCTCTACAGCTGGCCTCGTAGCTGGAAAGGAATTGAATCCACCTCCTACGAGAACCCTGACGGCACAATGAACCATTTTGACGGTTATCCTTACCAATATATCAGCAGCAGCCTATTCTGGTCATTCTACAATAACAACACGACCCTCGATCGTGACAAGATGTTCGGTTCTGTACGGTTGTTCTACGATATCACACCCTGGCTCACCGCCTCTGCTAAGGTAGCTTTGGACTGGACTGCCGACAACTACACCACCAAGAATAAACCCACAGAAGCTAATGGTATGACTGGGGGCTATTATTCAAAGAACAAATCGACCAGCCTTACCCGCGATATGGACTTCCTGATCACGGCTCACAAGGAAAAGATGTTCGGATCCAAGTTCAACGGACGCATCTCTTTCGGTGGTGAACAATACTATGGCTACCGCGATGGTTTGAACACCACTTCCGGCACCTGGGCTTATGCCAACCTATATACCATCTATAACTACTCGTCGGCCACGGAAATCAATTTCGGCGAGTCGAAATGGGAAAAACAAGTGAATTCGCTCTATGCTTTCCTCAACTTAAGCTATAGCGACTGGCTGTTTTTGGATGTGACAGGCCGTAACGACTGGTCGTCGACCCTTCCTATCAACAACAACAGCTACTTCTATCCTTCCGCAACCTTGAGTTTTGTGCCTACTTCGGCATTCAAGGACTGGAACTGGGGTATCGTCAGTTTCCTGAAGTTAAGAGGTTCTTGGGCACAGACCGCAAGCGATACAGATCCTTATCAACTCAACTATACCTATTCGACGGGTTCATTTGGACATCAGTTGTCATCAACACTTCCCACCACGGTGCCTCCCTTGGAGCTGAAACCCCAGCGTCAGCGTGCCTTTGAGGTCGGTCTCGACTTAGGCTTAGGTGCCCGTTTCAACATGGACTTCACCTACTACGACATCTATTCGTGGGATCAGATCCTATCGTCGCCAGTGGCTCCGTCATCAGGAGCATCAAACGTGACCATCAACACTGGTGTGGTGACCAACAAAGGTATCGAGGCCATCATGACCTACGACATCACCAGCGGAAAAGACTATGGCGTACAAGTGGGATTGAACCTGGCCCGCAACAAGAACAAGATCGTGGATTTGGCTGGCGCCAACATGTATATGCTATCCGAAATCTGGGGCTCTAACGGTCCCGCTATCGCGGTAGAAGAAGGCGACGAATACGGCACTATCTACGGTTGGGACTACGTGTATGAATACACTATGGCCGACGGTACGGTAGTGGGTCCATTCTACGATGCCAAAGGTAATCCCATGCCATTGATCAATGAAACTGGAACGGAATACCTGAAGACTGCCAACCGTGTGCCTGTAGGCAATTGCGCACCTGTTGTTACTGGCGGTATCAACCTGAGGGCTTCATACAAAAACTGGTCGCTCTACGCCTTAGTGGATGCCAAGTTAGGAGGCCAAATCTATTGCGCTTCCTACGTGGTTGGCATGCAAACAGGTCAAAGTCCCGCGACGCTCTATGAACGTGAGGGCAACGGCCTGCCGTATTACGAAAACGAAGAGTTCCTTGGCAATTATGGCGTGGTTTTGCCCGGCTATTGCATCAACACCGAGACCGGCGAAGCTCATGAAAACGAAAACGTGGTGCATTATCTTTACAAATACATGCCCAACTACGGTGGCTGGGGTAACATTCTCACCACCCCAGGTATTGTCAACAACACTTGGATTAAGATGCGTGAAATCTCTTTGACCTACGACTTCCCACGTAAATTGCTTGACAAGCAAAAATTTTTCAAGCAGATCTCCCTCTCGCTGGTGGGTCGCGACCTATTCTACTTCTACAAAACCTTACCCGACAACATCAACCCCGAGGGAACCCTCGGATCGGGCAACGCCCAAGGTCTGGAATATGCCTCCTATCCAGGAACTCGCTCTGTCATGTTATCCTTAAAGATTAATCTATAAAGTTTTGAGCTATGAGAAAGAATAATATATGGATTGCTTCGTCATTCATCCTCGCAATGACGATTTTGCTGTCGGTTTCATCATGCACCAAAAACTTCGAGGAGATGAACCAAAACCCGTTCCTGCCAACGGGAACAACCACAGAAGCCTTGTTTAACGGCGTGGTGAAAGCCATGCAACAAAACATGAACGAGCAGTTTTACCTTCAAAACGAGATATGGTACCCTGAAACGGAACTCGGCGCTTTGATCTCCGATGCTTGGGGTAACTCACAGATTGGCACTGCATCTGTTTGGTCGGATTACTACAATATGCTGACCAATATCAGGGCTTTGGAGCAGCGTTTCACCGAACAAGGCAAAGAAGTGGATGATGACGCTATTTGCGATAAAGTGCGTGCCCAACTGAATGTTTTGAAAGCCTATCAGACTTTTAAAGTATCTGATATCTTTGGAGACATTCCTTACTCCCAAGCCAGTTTGATTTGGCAAGAAGGCACGACCCAAGAGACCATGAAACCCGAATGGGATACTCAGGAGAGCATCTACAAATCATTGTTGGAAGAATTGGTGTGGTCGCGTAATGTCTTACATGCTGACTCGTTAACTACGCCATCGGGCAACGAGTATTACAAGCTGCCATACGATGTGTTGCTCAGCAATAATTACACCCTCTGGGCCGAATTCGCCAACTCGCTCATCCTGCGTCACGGCTTGCGCATGTACGACAAGGATCCTAATTTCGCTACGCCTATTTTGGTGGACGCTTACAACTTCATTTATACCGCAATGAGTTCTTCTGGCGGCATGGCTTTGGGTGGTGGCATCTGCTTATGGCCCAGCGTATTGGGAACCAACTGGGATAATAACTGGTCGTTCCGTGAACACAAGAACCTTCGCATGGGTGAAACCGTGTGGAGTTGTCTCTCTTCCACTGACGACATGGATGGCAGCGGCATCTACGACTATCGCACTTTCCTGTTCTTCGACACAAACCATAAGACTGACAGTTTCCCCGATGGCGCTTGGAGGGCCTATCCACAGATACGTACCGCTGAAACACCTGTTGAAGGCGGCTCACCTTACGCTCAATCGCGTGACGGCAACTATACCTTCAAAGGACCATCGTGCCTGTTCTCTTCTTTCAACTATTACCTGACCCGTGATGAAAAATACGTCCCACAAATCTTCGTTACCTATGCCGATGTGTTGTTTATGAAAGCAGAAATCGAAGTCAGAAACATTGGTGGTATCACACCTCCTTTGAATCCCGATGAATCCATCCGTCAGGGTGTCTACCAGTCGTTCCTCTTCTGGACTCATATGCCAGGAAATACAAGCCGTTGGACCTATTTGTATCCACAATACACGAGCTTCGTCAGCGATTTGGATATTTGGTCGTACTGCAACAATATGGCTGCTAATGTGATGAATTATGCCATTTGGATGAATCCCGAATACGATGGCAGCCAGGAGTTTTACCTGAAGATGATCTATCAGCAGCGTTGGCTGAATCTCTTCCGTCAACCTTGGGAAGCTTGGGCTCTGGCTCGTCGTACCAAGATGACACCTACCACCACCAATCACACCAAGCTGACTTCCTACAGGATGGAATATCCTCAAACCGAAATCGAATATAACTATGATAACTACGTCACACAGTTAGCCAGAATGTTGCATGGCGACACCAGGCAAACCCCTGTGTGGTGGATGACAAATTATTGATATGAAAAAAATCCTATTAATCCTTTGTTTGGCGATTTCATTGGTGGCAACAGCCCAAGTGGAATACCTTTATGATTTCAATAATCTGACGACAGGTTCACAAAACCTCAACGGTCAGGATGGTTGGATGACACATTACCAAACAGCGGCCTCATCGCAAGACTTTGATGTGGATTATGTGAATGGTTCCAACATGTCTCCTGACGAGAGCATCGCCGTGTGGTATCCCTATGGAGGTTCCGGCGTGGGTCGTACAGCCACCCGCAAGGCTTCAGCCAATTTCAACTTTAACTTCCAACAAGGTGGCATCATGGACCTGGAGATGGACATGCTCCGTACTTGGTGGGGTAACTTCTTTGGTGTTGGCTTTGACGGCAATGGCGACGGACACCTCCTCCCCGGTATGAACGATGAGGATGGCGGCGTGTATCTGTCCTGCAAAGGCCAAGGCGACAGCGGTCATGCCAAACTGTATCTGCCCAACGGCACCTCTGTAGAGTTTGCCTTCGACGAAGGAGGCTGGAACCGTTACAAGATGTCGTTTGACTTTACGGCATACAACGGCGAAGGCGCAGTGACTGTGTTCGTCAAACCTGGCTGCACAGGCGAGTGGATTCAGCAGGCGGCGGCCACTAACGTCAATATGCATCTCACTCCTGGTTCTGGCGACAAAAACGACTATCAGGTATGGGATGCTCTCTTCTTCCATTCACAAGGCGGCACGGGCGGTTTCGACAACCTGTTGGTGCGCCAACAACCCGATGGCAATGCCCAACTCATCGAGATGGAAGACATCCCCAACCAATTGGTGTTTAACGATCCCATCACCTTGCAAGCTACCGCTTCGTCAGGATTGCCCGTCTCATTTGAGATGATCGAGGGTCCGGCTACCATCAGTGGCAACATCCTTACGCTGACTGGCGCTGAAGGTGTGGTGCGTTTCAAAGCCTCCCAAGCCGGCAATGACATTTGGCTTCCCGCCCCTGACGTGGTGAAGACATTCGATGTGGTTGATCCCGATGCTTATGATCCTGAAGTTATCATTCGTCGTCCTTATGACGGAACCAAGGTCTATTTGGATGGTAGCCATCCCGTGATGATTGTTGTCTCCGCTTATATTGACCATCCTGAAGTTATTAAGTTTACTGAAGTTGTTGCTAACGTCGACGGCGTGGATATCCCATTGAAAACCGACTATCCCAACGATCCTGACAATGGCTATTATTATGGTTTCTTTACCCCATCGGGCTTCACCAACCATAACTTGACCGTCAGCGTCACCCAAAGCGGCGGCAAGGTAACGACTCGTAACACCAGCTTTGAGGTGACCGATCAGGTTGACAACCAACTGGATGTGGTGACCATGCACGGTGACTTGGTTTGCACCCCGACTCAGCATAGCGATCGCGGCGAATACATCTTCCCCTCACACGTGGGCGTGTTCAACAATATCATGGCCCATTTCGACTATAACTGCATCGATGGACACTGCGATACATACGACCGCGTTGGTGGTGTGAAAGTGCGCAACTATCGTGGCGAATGGGTGGAGCTCTTCCGTTACCTCACGCCTTTCGGTGTGCAGTGTGACGACGATGTAGATGTGAGCGATTACACCTCATTGCTTCAAGGTCTGGTGGAAATGGAGCTCTATATGGAGCTTTGGAACGGCAGCGGAACCAATCCTAACTTGATTTTCACCTTCACCAAGGGAACTCCTGATTATCTTTATGTCGATGTGAACGAGATTTGGTTTGGCACCTTTAGCTTCGGCGATTATGCCAACCAACAGCCTGTGCCCACGGTAGATTATCATTACAGCTCACAAGCTGTGGCAGCCAAGTTGAAAATCACCACTACAGGCCATAACTGGAGTAGTGGTACCAACAACAGTTTCAACACCGGCAATGCCGCTGAGTTCCTTGAGGCTACGCATCATATCTTTGTCAATGGGCAAAACAAATATGAACAACACCTTTGGCGTGCTTGTAATCCTAATCCGGCGGGCTGTCAGCCACAAAGCGGCACATGGACCTATCACCGTAGCGGATGGTGCCCGGGATCTATTGGCATGGTGTGGGACTTCGACCTTACGGAATACCTTAATGTAGGCCATTCGGAGTTATTCTATGAGTTCGATCCAAGTTACATAGACCAATGCCACCCCAACTATCCTGATTGTGTTGATGGCGTCACCTGCACGGAATGTGCCGCTCCCGACAACCCAATCCTGAAAGTGGCAGGCAAGGTGATCTCCTACAGCAACGACGAAAATGTGCTGACCGAGGTACAGGCCTTCAAACCAGAAGAGCCTTTCAGAGCTCAGCTTTATCCCAATCCCGCAGTCAACCAATTGACCGTCAGTACCGATTACGAAAAAGGCGCTGTCAGTGTCTTGGTGCTCAACATGCAAGGCCAGGAGGTAATGTATTTCACCGTGGAAGGCAAACGCACCGTTGACATCAGTTCGCTCTCTCCAGGAATTTATGTTGTGAAGATGCTCGGCGGTGGAATGGTAACTAGAAAATTGATTATCAAATAATTAAAATATAAACCTATGAAAAAGCTATCTATTATTCTTGTTTTGTTGGCTTTTGCCTTTGGAGCACAAGCCCAAGTTGAAAAAGTATTTGACTTCAACAATTATCAAGTTGGAAGTGGCCAACCTTATCCTCCGTTGAACGGACAAGACGGTTGGTACGTCAGGGCACACAGCGCCGGCAACGGTGGCAGCAACATGGGACCCATGTATACGGATTACATGGGTCATTACTGGGGCGATACGCCTGTAACACCAACTGCCGACGAAACGTTAGGTGTATTCTCGCATGCCTCGGGTACGGGCTTTGGCGACATTGCCACGCACGACATCAGTCAATACGGTTTCGACTTTTCCAATGGAGGTATTATTGAAATTGAATGTGACATGTTGCGCCAATGGTGGGGTACCTTATTTGGTATCGGCTACGATGGCAATGGCGACGGCTCTGTTCTGCCTCCTATCAAGAAAGCACCCAACCATCCTAACATCTACGAACCCATTACCCCCGACCCCACCAGTACTTCACCCGATGGTGGTGTGTACATGATGCTCACAGGAAGCAATACCGAAATCGATTTTTTGAACGGTGTGGTATTGCCCAGCAACACTATGGCTTGCGATTATGACATTCCTATTGGAGGTACGGTTTGGGGACGTTGGAAAATCTCCATCGACCTGGATGCCAACAATGGTGCTGGTGCCGTCACGCTCTATGAGATGTATGAAAACATCCCCAACGGTGAATGGGAATCTGTGCCTGAATGTCAGGGCATCAATGCAGGATTGACTCCTGGCAGTGGAGATAAAAACGACCCTGCCACTTGGGACAAGATTTTCATGCTCAACAGTGGTTGGTGCGGCTTTGACAACTTCGTTATCCGTTATATTCCTGGTGGTTTGGCTGCGCAGTTCCTTAGCTTTACCGAAATTCCCGACCAGTTAGTCTATAACGAACCCATTACGCTTCAAGCTACAGCAACTTCTGGACTTCCTGTGAGCTTTGAACTCATCCAAGGTCCCGCTACCTTAGATGGCAATATCCTCACCCTTACTGGCCAAGAAGGAACCGTAAAGGTTCGTGCTACACAGGCCGGTGACGGCACCAACTGGCAACCCGCTCCAGCAGTAACCCGTACTTTCACGGTGGTTGATCCCGAGAATTACACTCCTTCCATCACCATTCGCCGTCCTTATGAAGGTACCCAAGTGTATATGCCCAATTTCGAAAATCCTGTGATGGTGGTGTTGAGCGCTTACATCGATCACGGCAATGTCCTGAAATTTGAAGAAGTGAAATGCGAAGTCGACGGACAGGAACTCTTCTTGAAGACTGATTATCCAAACGATCCTGAAAACGGCTATTGGTATACCACCTGGACTCCTTCTGGCCCTGGCACTTACAATATGACCGTAAGCATCACTCAAACTGGCGGCAAGGTGACCTCTGCTTCAAACTCTTTTGAGGTAACCACCAACTATAACGACATCACTGTCTCTGCACTTAACGGTGAGGTGGTGGTGACTACCCAAGAGTTTACCGACTACGGTGAATTCCCCTTCCCAACCCATGTCAACGCATTTAACAATATCAACTTGCATTATCTGCATAACTGCGTGAATGGTCATTGCAACACCTACGACCATGTTAGCTATCTCCGTGTAAAGAACTATCGTGGAGAATGGGTGGAACTTTGCCGTTATATCACTCCTTTTGGTGTGGAATGTATCGACGACCTCGATGTGACCGATTTCACCACCGTGCTGCAAGGACTCGTTGAGTTTGAATACTATAGCGAACAGTATCAAACTGGTGAAGGCTACAACCCCACTGCCATCTTTGAATATACCAAGGGTACTCCTGAATACCCCTATGTGGACATGCAAGAGCTGTGGTATGGTATCTACTCCTTTGGCGATTATGAGAACCTCTGCCCTCTTCCAACCCGTTCAATCATGTTTGAGCCCTGTGTTGAAAAGGCCAAATTGCAAATCACCACTTCGGGACACAATTGGAGCGATGCTAATAATGGAGCCTACAATACTGGCAACGCTGCGGAGTTCTATCATGCCGTACACAACATCAAGTTCAACGGCGCCGTAACTGCAACTCAGGATCTTTGGGAGGCTTGTTCACCAAATCCCGCTGGCTGTCAGCCTCAAAACGGTACCTGGACTTACAGCCGAGCTGGCTGGTGCCCAGGCAGCATGTCGATGGTGTGGGACTACAGTCTTGACAACTATTTGACCGCTGGCAACGTTGATGTGCTCTATGAGTTCGACCCAACCTATGTTGACCAATGTCACCCCAACTATCCCGATTGTGTGAGTGGACAAAATAGTTGCCCAGATTGCAACAACTCCAGCAATCCTATCCTAAGAGTTTCTGGAAAATTAGTGACCTACAGCCATAACACTGCCATCATCACGGATGTTCCTGAATTAACCGATCCCAACGATGACTCATTCAATGTGACCCTCACACCAAACCCGGTGAAGGACCGTTTGACCATCTCCACCGACTACAACAAAGGCCGCGCAGGTGTTCACATCATCAATGCCCAAGGCATGATCGTCAGGAATTTCAACATGATCGGTTCAGCAACGATTGATGTGAGCGATTTACCAGCTGGCATTTATGTTGTTCAAGTCCTTGGAGGCAAAATGGTCACCAAGAAAGTGATTGTTCAATAACTTTGAACAACTCCTCACCTTCTAGGTTGCGGGCAATGATCATGCCGTCCTTAATCAAGGCATTTTGCGGAATGAACGCAATGCTATACAAGGCGCCAGCGGCGTTGTTCCAACCTTGAAGGTCGGAGACCTGGGTCCAAGTCAAACCGTCTTTTTCAACGGCGGCAAGCCAGGCTTCCCTATTGGTGTCAAACGAAACGCCAAGCACATCGAAACCTTGGTCGTGATACTTTTGATAAGCCGCCACCACATCGGGATTGGCCTTGCGGCAATCAGGACACCAGGAGGCCCAGAAATCCACTAAAAGCAGCTTTCCTTCAGCTAATTGCGACAAAGTCACAGGGTTGCCGTCAGGATCGTTTTGGGTGAAATCGATGATGGGTTGACCGGCTTGCACACGCTCCAGCTTTTCCACATATTCCTCTGCCATCGTCAAGGTGCTCGAAGTGAGGGTGCTATCGGCATGATGGATATTGTCAATCATAGTGCGCAACTCGCAGGGACCAAAAGCCCATTTATAGCGATACATCACGTAATGCGCCACAGGGTCGGTTGGGTTGTCCCAAACAAAGTCGAAACAATGCATTTTAAGGATTTCCTCAGCATCGGCTTGAGCAGTTTCATCAGCTTCAAGCTTGGCTTCAAGTTCGTTATAGCTCTTGTTGAAAGCATCCAGACGGGCTTGGCTTTCAGAGCCCTTTACCACGATGGTGTTAGGATTTTGGGCGTCACCTTCAAGGGTCATATCCTGATGGTCAGTAAAGAACGTGAAAGGACGGCGCCAGCCCTTCAACATGATAGCATACATCTCATTGTCGTCACACACGGGTGTTTTGAACACAGCGTCCCAATTATTAATCACGGCTGAATCAAGTGTCTGTCCTGATTTTTGCAAATAAACGGTTTGTCCGTCGGCATTGGCCAGGTTCACGTTGATGTTGAAAGTTTTCTGTTGGTTACAGGAGGCCATCATCAAAAGAGCCGCCAAAAAAAGTAGAACTTGTTTTTTCATAATGTTCGATGATAATATGTGCAAAGATAAAGTTTTTTTGTAAGTTTGCACTCTCAATACACGAAAGGATAATATGGACGTTCCCTTAGATGACGTGAACTCGCAGTTCACATTTACCTACGACGACATTAAAGGCACCGTACACGTCGTAGATCACCTCACCGGTGAAGAATACGATTTATTGAAAGAAGATACGGGCTGGTTTGATGCCGAATTTAAGTTCGACGTGTAAACAACGGAGAACAGAAAACTAAAAACGGAGAGTGGAATTCCACCCTCCGTTTTTTTTCGTCATTGCGAGCGAAGCGAAGCAATCCACACTCGACGACAGTGGATTGCTTCGTCGCTTACACTCCTCGCAATGACGATGGGCATATTACTTAACTACTAATTTCTTGGTTTCAACAGCACCGTTTTGCATGGTGATATTTACCAGATAAATACCCTTGTTCCAATCGTTAGCGTTGATGTTGATCATCTGACCTTGCTCAGCATAGATCATCTGGCCCACAAGGTTATAAACCTCCACCTTGGCCACATTACCGCCTTCCACGGTGAAGCTGCCATTGGTCGGGTTAGGATAGAGCTTGGTCTCAGCGGAAATCTCGGTAACGCTCACAAAAACGTTCTCATCAATCGTAACCATGAACTCCAGTCGTTCGTCGCTCGATTCAACGAACACAAAGGTGGTAATAGTGCCTTTACCAGCTTGGACGTTAGGATTCACGGTGAAATGGAACGTTTCTTCTGCGCTTAATGAATAAGGCAATTCATGTTCCGGATTGATCACCAAATAAGCCTCTCCAAGAGGATTTTCAACCTCAAAAATATCAGTGATCTCAATAGGAGCCATAGAACTATAGTTGCCATTGATGAAAGCTGCTTCAGCCTGAGGATTCTCTTCTGTCACTTCAAGCATTGCTGAGCTTGTAATAACCAATCCTTCGTCAGCAAGGGCGTGATCGCCTACGGTGAAATGGTGAGGATCCAACTCGGCAAACACCGGCTGGGTGTAACGATGACCTGATTCGTCAGCACCAAACACATAGTAGTCGATTTCATCACCACCTTGGAAACCGGTGATATTGCCTACATACTCATCGGGGTTGCCTGTAGCCGTCATGTGAGCCACCTGGTATTCACCGCCATTGATGCTATAATAAACAAGGAGTGAATCCTGCTTCAGATCCATGCCGCTGTAAGCGATGAACTTGCTGACCACAGGATATTCCTCTTGCCATTCCTGCTCGCCATGCAGCACCTCACGGTGATCCACAAAGAGCATGTTGAAGTCCATCACGCCACGGGTGCGGCAGTGCAGAGCGTCGGTGTTTTCCCAGCTGATGTAGTAGTCGTTGTTGTAGACGGGAACGATGTTGTAGCCTGGCATGGCGGCTTGGTAGACATCGATAGCACCTTGGTTGTAGGATGCGTTATCACCCATCGGAACATACACTGACTTATTGAGAATCAAGCTATTGGTATAAGGAGCAAGAGTGTAGCCACCTGGTTCCGGAACACGGTACACTTGATAGGGATAACCCCAGCAGCAGTTGGTGGTGGCAAAATAGTTGGCCACTTGCTCATACAGGGCGTATTGCGAATTGCTTTGTGGCAGTTGGGCGATCAAAATCTTGTCAGGAGCGAGGTACTTGCCCCAGCAGTCCACGTGGGCGATGTAGTCGCCTTGTGGGTCGATGGTGACGTGATAAGGATCGATGCCCAAGTAGTCGCGCATTTTTTGACGGACATTTTCTTCGTTATTGCTGTTTTCCTGGAACACCAACTCGTCGCTCACACCGTGACCACGGCCGTCTTCCATCATGTTGCCGCCCGTATGTTCAAGGTTCATGCCGTACATGGGGATGTTCCAGAAGTTGGCAAATACCTGCGACATGTTGTCATCGTTGGGACGGGGACGATTGTAGCGGTTATCTACAATGGCGGGGGTACGGTCTTCGAAAATGTACCACGGGCCATAGTCGCGAATCCAATAAGAATCGGTGGGGGCGTTGATAAAGGTGACGTTGTTCATGTTGACACCTGCGTTTTGGAAGCTGCTTTGTGCACTGCTTTGCTGCTGGGTGACGCAATAAACGTGGCAATTGTTGGCCAAATCAACAACAAGGCTGGTAGGGATACCCAGAGGGTAACGGATCATGACGCCTTGCATTGGCTCGAACTCGCCCACGAAGCGTGGTGTACCCGTCGGTGGATCCGTCTCAACGAAATTTTCGTTGCGGACCGGGGTGTTCATCTCTTCTTCGGAGAGGTAGTGCCAGCGTTTCCAATCTGGAGTTCTTTCTTGTGCTTGAACAGTTGTAACAGCCATCAAGGCAACAAAAGTGAAAATAGTAACAAATCTTTTCATGATATAAGGAGTTGAATTGCTATCAAAGAAGCGGCAAAAATAATAATTTTTTATTTTTGTGGCTGATAATCTTTATAGTAATGAAAGCATCTGTATCCTACAAAGAACTCCAAAAACTGGTCACCGAGCAGACTGATCAACCCATCAGTTTTGAATTCGTCAACTCAAAAACCGTCAAAGTCCTCTATGATTTGGATCTCGGCATTATGAAAAAGAAAATCGGTGTCGACTTGAAGTTTTTGGATATTGTCGGCAGCAATTTAAGAGTCCAGTATTCAGCGGGTTTCGGCATGGATGGCATGGTGAGCATGGCACTGAATATGATTCGCGACAAGATTCCGGCAGGTTTGCTGGAAGAGCAACCAGATCATGTGCTGTTGCTTCATTTGGATAAGATCGACAAGATCAAGCCCGTCTTTGAGCGTATCGAAGTTAAGGACATCAACATGTTAGCCGAGGCGTTGGAGCTGGTTGGTGATTTCAAATAATAAAAAAAGGTCGCTCGTTTGGGCGACCTTTCGTTTTAATTGTTTGTTTAATAATTCTTATTCGTGAGAAACCACAAAGCGTTCCGTATGATTTCCATTTATTCTAATGAAATAAACACCGTTTTCATAGGCGGTTGTTGAGATGTTCAATGTTTTTCCATCCGTAGTGTACTCACCTATTTTCTGTCCTAAAGTATTGTAGACCACAACATTTTCAATGTTATCGCCCTTTATGGTCAAAAGGTCTTTAACGGGATTCGGGAACAATTTGAAACTATCGGTTTCATTGTCCAAAACGCCTTCGAAGGTGATGCATTCCACGTTTGTCGGGTCGCTTTCGACGTAGCCGTTGCAGTTGGCGGTCACTTTGTAGCAGTATTCGTGCAGGTCTTCCAAATCGTTGTCAACGAAAGACGTTCCGTCAACAGTAGCGATTTTTGAGCCATCACGGTAAACATTGTATGAAATTGCCGTAGCTGAAGCCTCCCAATTTAATGTAACCTCATCATTTGCCATCGAAAGGGAAAGGTTCGACGGCGCATCACAAGCGATAGGATCGCAGCTGTATTGCTGGATGCCGCCATATTGGGCGAGCGCGTTGATCACGTCGTTGGTCGAGAAAGGATAAAGTTGCTGGAATCCTTGTATCGTAATGCTTCTGTCGGGCATGATGAGAACCAGTGTCGGGCAGGCAGTGATGCCGTAAATGTCGAAGATCTCGTTTCCGCCGCCTTCTATTCCAATGGTCGGAAACTGAACGCCGTATTGGTCAATCCATTGTTGGCAAATAATATTGTTGTCCATATAGGATATTTCCATGAAAAACACATCGTGTTGGTTGCAACCGGTAGCAGTATATGCACCTGTGATATAGGGAGAAATCACTTGACACTGTCCGCAATTGTAAAAAAAGAAATCGATGAAAACCGCCTGGCCGCGATCCAAAATCTCAAATAGATGAATCTCGTTGCCATGGCAGTCAGTAGCTGTGAAGTCAACGGCTTGGGTAAGATTGGTACTTTGGGCGTGAAGTGCTACTGTTGTAGCAAATAAAAATGTAAAGAGGGTAAAAAATCTTTTCATTGGGTTATGGGTTTGTTGTTCAAAGAAAAATTCATGGGTACAAAGTTACAAAAAAATCCTGCCAAACAAATGACAGGATTTTTTTGTTATCCCCCATCTCCTTCGGGGAGATGAATTGGGTTAAGAAGTTATTGCTTGCGTGCGGCGATCAGCAGCTCCAGCATCTTGATGGCTGACTCGCTGACGGGAGTGCCGGGACCGAAGATAGCCACAGCGCCGGCGTCATACAGGAACTGGTAGTCCTGTGCGGGAATCACACCACCCACGGTGACCATGATGTCGGGACGACCGAGCTTCTCCAGCTCTTCGATCACCTGAGGTACCAGGGTCTTGTGACCAGCAGCCAGTGAGCTCACGCCCATGATGTGGACGTCGTTCTCCACGGCTTGCTTAGCAGCCTCTGCCGGGGTCTGGAACAAAGGTCCCATATCCACGTCGAAGCCGATGTCGGCGTAACCGGTAGCAACTACCTTGGCACCGCGGTCGTGACCGTCTTGGCCCATCTTGGCGACCATGATACGTGGACGGCGGCCTTCCATCTTGGCGAATTCGTCGGCCATCTTGCAGGCCTCTTCAAATCTTGCGTCGTTTTTCGTTTCCATTGAATATACTCCTGAAATTGAACGGATCACTGCTTTGTAACGGCCTGCGACTTTCTCGCATGCCATGGAGATTTCACCCAACGAAGCGCGCACCTTGGCGGCTTCGATGGCCAAGGCCAAGAGGTTGCCCTCGTGGGTCTCAGCGCACTTGGTGATGGCGTCAAGGCAACGCTGCACGTCGGCTTCGTTACGGTTGGCACGGAGCTCCTTCAGACGCTTGATCTGTGATTCACGCACAGCGGTGTTGTCGATCTCCAAGGTCTCGATGGGGTCTTCGTGGTCGAGGCGGTACTTGTTGATACCGACGATGGTCTCGCGGCCTGAGTCGATCTGAGCCTGCTTGCGGGCTGAGGCTTCCTCGATACGCATCTTTGGCAGACCGGTCTCGATGGCCTTGGCCATACCACCCATGGCTTCCACCTCTTGGATGTGACCCCAAGCACGGTGGGCGATCTCATGTGTCAAGCTCTCCACGTAGTAGGAACCTGCCCACGGGTCAACCACACGGCAAACGTTGGTCTCTTCCTGGATGTAGATCTGGGTGTTACGTGCGATACGAGCGCTGAAGTCGGTCGGCAGAGCGATGGCTTCGTCCAAGGCGTTGGTGTGCAACGACTGGGTGTGACCCAGGGCGGCGCCCATAGCCTCGATGCAGGTACGAGCCACGTTGTTGAACGGGTCTTGCTCGGTGAGTGACCAACCTGAAGTCTGGGTGTGCGTACGCAGTGCCAGTGACTTGGTGTTCTTCGGGTTGAAGGTGCTCACGATCTTGGCCCACAGCATACGGGCAGCACGCATCTTGGCGATCTCCATGAAGTGGTTCATGCCCGAACACCAGAAGAAGGACAGACGCGGTGCGAAGGCGTCGATGTCCAAGCCAGCCTTGACACCGGTGCGGAGGTAGTCCCAACCGTCAGCCAAGGTGTAAGCCATCTCAATGTCGGAGGTAGCACCGGCTTCCTGCATGTGATAGCCAGAGATGGAGATCGAGTTGAACTTCGGCATGTTCTGTGAGGTGAACTCGAAGATATCGGCGATAATACGCATCGAGAACTCAGGTGGATAAATATAGGTGTTACGCACCATGAACTCCTTCAGGATGTCGTTCTGGATGGTACCTTGCAGCTCTTCGTACTTGGCACCCTGCTCCAAGGCAGCGACGATATAGAAGGCCAGAATCGGCAACACGGCGCCGTTCATAGTCATGGAGACAGACATCTTGTTCAGCGGAATCTGGTCGAACAACACCTTCATGTCCTCGACGGAGCAGATGCTCACGCCAGCCTTACCCACGTCGCCCATCACACGCTCGTGGTCGGCGTCGTAGCCACGGTGGGTGGCCAAGTCGAAGGCCACTGACAGACCTTTCTGACCGGCAGCGATGTTACGGCGGTAGAAGGCGTTGGATTCCTCAGCGGTGGAGAAACCGGCGTACTGACGGATGGTCCAG